>Ga0209270_1000113_pt1 | contig 206985 bp, 169 predicted proteins | sample MTBAKSrepl1MetaG_FD_187456 | JGI IMG/M metagenome (GOLD analysis project Ga0209270, IMG submission 187456) | Enrichment culture microbial communities from Arthur Kill intertidal strait, New Jersey, USA, that are MTBE-degrading - MTBE-AKS1... | ecosystem: Environmental > Aquatic > Marine >...
TTTTCTGCTTTTGTTGCATTATCGGTTGGTTGGCGCTATCCGATATACTACAACGAGTAGCAAAACGCCAGCGCAAAATGCGCTTTTTTTATGCGTTACAAGTAGTTACAACCGTGGATGGACACTAGCTAAAATGCTTTCAATCATTTGCCCTTTTCTTCTTCTTAAAGTGCCTTTTCAACAAGACAACAAATAGTGGCATGTCCGAATCTTCGGCCTAACTATATCACCCCCGTGTGACAGATACGGTCACACGGTAAGGGATTTTTTTCATTTCCGGGCTGGACGAGGCATTTCCTTTTTTATGGACCGGATCGGAGGGGTTGGCAACTTTAAAGAAGGAAGGCTTGTGGTCTTGCAGGGCGAGGGCGGTTTGGAGCCCTGGGGATGGCCCTAAGCGGGGCCTTGAGTTGTCCAAGATTTATATATAGATTTATTTAGCTTTATTCGAATAACGAGGCATAAATCAGTATAAATTCATATTAAGGGTCCACATAGACAAAAACAAGAACCCTTTTCGAATGCCACCGGACCCAGAACGGCGACTGCACCGGGTTCGCGCGAATGAATTTTTTCGCAAACCGCTGTTGCAGCCCTTCGATGGCGTCCTCGGCGCCCAGGCCGGCGAGACACTGTTCACTTGATTCTGGAAGTACGACGCGAATGACCTGAGGCAGGGGCCCCTGAGGATGGGGCCCCAAATTCGAATGCTTCAGGTGATCGCGGCACGCACCGGTTCGCAGACCAGCACGTTGCGCTCGTCCCGTTCGAGGGTGCAGTGGGTTTGCAGGATTTGCTTGAGGCGTTTGCGCCCCCGGTGCAGGCGCACCTTGACGTTGTCGATGGATAGGCCGAGCACCTGGGCGATGTCGTGCTGGGACATGCCCTCCATGTCGAAGAGCCACAGCACCGTGCGCAGGCTCTCGGGCAACAGCGCGAGTTTTTGCTGGATGCAGGTATTCATCTGATGGCCGGCCAGCGCCGCCTCGATGGACGACGGCGCCGGCACCTGTTCCAGCAACTGCACGGTTTCGGGGTGGGTCTGGGCCGGCCGGGAGGCGCTTGCGCGCCGGCGCAGGTGGTCCCGGCACAGGTTGAAGGCGATGCTGTAGATCCAGGGCTTCAGCTTGGAAGGCGCTTTGAGGGTGTCGCGCTTGCGGATCACGCGCAGGAAGGTCTCCTGCACCAGGTCGTCGGCGGCCCAAGGGTCGCGCAGCGTGGCCTGGATGAACCGCCGCACGCCGTCGTGGTGCGCGTCGTAGATCTCGAAGAACCCGTCGTCGGCCATGGCCCTACCTCTTTTAACAGGAGCAATCGTGTTCGGTGCAGGCGGCCGCCGGGTCCGCCTCGATCTTGGCGACCTCGCCGATGGCCTTCTGAAGAACGAGGCCGGCGCCGTTCTTGACTTTGAAACCCAGCGCCACGACCTTTTCGATCTCCGCCTCGCTCAGGCGCAGTTCCCGGGCTCTGGCATAGAGGTGATCGAAACAGGGAATGCAGTTGGCGCCGATGGCGGCCCCCATGGCGATCATCACTTCCGTTCGGTGATCCATAATGCCCCTCCTTTCAAGGGTAAAGAGTTGATACCCCTTGGACGAAAGGCAGGGTCGAAAGGTTACACCGTTCCAGGCCATAAACCTTGACGATAATATCCATTGGGGTTACTATCCGATCAATGATCAGGGCGTTCAAATGCAAGCAAACCGAAAAGATATTCGCTGGCCGCTTTTCCAAAAAGCTGCCTAACAATATCCAACTGTTGGCGGCCCGCAAATTGATCATGCTGCACTATGCGGCCTCGCTGAACGACCTGCGCATTCCGCCGGCCAATCGTCTGGAAGCCTTGGGCGGCGACCGAACGGGACAGCACTCCATCCGCATCAACCAGCAATGGCGAATCTGTTTTGAATGGCGCCAGGATGGGGCCTATGCTGTCGAAATCGTAGATTACCATTGAGGTGCGATCATGAGAGATTTTCCTCCTATTCATCCCGGCGAAATCCTGCTGGAAGAGTTCATGAAACCCATGGGTATCAGCAAGTACCGCTTGGCCAAGGATATCAGTGTGCCGGCCATGCGCATCGGAAAAATCTGCAACGGCAAGGGAGGCATCAGCGCCGATACGGCCCTGCGCCTGTCCCGCTACTTCGGAACCTCTGTCGAGTTCTGGACCGGCATCCAGTCCCATTACGACACCGAAAAAGCCAAAATGGAACTGGGTGACCGGCTGGAAAAGGAGGTCAAGGTGCTTAAGCAGGTAGCTTAGATAGCAACTTTGTAAAAGCTTTATCCGTCTTACAGCTTCGAAGTAACCACCATCTCTGCTTTTATGTCGGCGACGGTGGGGCACCCCATCATCATGAGGCAGGTCGCAAACTCGTCCCGCAGCATGGTAATGGTTTTGACGACGCCGACTTCGCCATAGGCGGCAAGGCCGTGGAGCACAGGGCGGCCGATGCCGACGCCATCTGCGCCGAGGGCAAGGCATTTGAAGATATCGGTGCCGCGGCGGATGCCGCCGTCGACAAAGACGGTGATCTGTCGGTGGAGGCCGGCCTTGTGCAACGCGGCCATCACTTCGACGAGCACTTCGACACCGCTGCGCGCATAGTCGAGCTGCCGCCCTCCGTGGTTCGAGACCACAATGGCCTGCGCGCCGCGTTGGGTTGCGAGCACGGCATCCTTCCCCGATTGGATGCCTTTGAGGCCGAGGGTCAGCCTGGTGACACCCGCAATCCACTCGATGTCTTTCCACGAGAGCGAGGGATCGATAAACGAAGAGAGTGCGTTGGCGGTTCCCCGGGAGGTATCGACCCTATCCCCTTCCTGCACAGCGCTTTTCTGCGGCGCCTTGAAACGCATGTCCCGTTCGCGTCGACCGAGCTGGGGGGCGTCAACCGTAACAAGCACCGCTTTGCAGCCACCTGCCTCGGCCCGTTGCAACAGGTCCTTTGCCAAAGCGCGATCTTTGTTGACGTAGAGCTGAAACCACTGCGTCTGGCCGGGGGCCCGGGCCGATGTCATCTCTTCGAGCGAACACGAAGAGAGCGTCGGACACATGTACGGCACATTCGCCTTGGCACATGCCCGTGTAATCGCGACTTCTCCTTGCGGGTCGGCCAGTTTTGCGAGCGCGGTGGCGGTCACATAGAGGGGAAAGGAACTGGGGGCGCCGAGGAGTTGGACGGAGGTGTCGACCTTCGAGACATCCACGAGCACGCGGGGCCGCAGCCACAACCGGCCAAGCGCGGCCTCGTTCTCGCCAAGGGTCACCTCATCGTCCGCCGCCGATGCGTAATAGGCCCATCCGGCCGGCTCCATGACCGATTCCGCGGCCTGTGCCATATCGCGCGTGTTGAGGATGTGGGAAATCGGCGCCAGCGTTGCGCGCCGCGCCGAAAGGCCGCTTTCGATCACGCGATTTTTGGCCGCTTGGCGCTCTTGTTTCCATTCTTCATCTTCCTGATCGATGACACCGACCAGATTCTGCTCCACAATCGCGAGCATATCGAGGTTGTGCTGGGCGAGAAACGCAGCCGTCGCGTCCCGGCCGAGGTAAGGTGCGAGCACCTCGAGCCCGCCGGGATGGGGAAACGTACTGATGTCGTAAACGTTTTCGTTGATAATGATCCAGGCATCGCCGGGACGATTGTGACGGGCAACGGTTTTAAAGGGGATCGGAGCGGACATGGCGACCTCCGAAAAGAGATCCACGGGCTTCAAGTCTTGACAAAATACAGCCGCAACCGCCTCCGTCAACTCGTGAGTCGATTTTCCCATACTATATTCGGTCTCAGGCCGTTTCACGGTGATCGCTACGGCCGCCAGTCGCCCTTACGCTCAACAGTGCATCGGTTCACCCTTGATTAAACCGGCTACCCAGCCGGCGACGGCGCTGATACCGAGCAGTTCATTGGTTATTTCCACCGGACGCCGATGAGGCCAAAACTCATTTGATCATTTGATCATCGGTATGCCGGTTCCGACCTCCGTGGAGGGCACTGAAACCTCGAGTTTTGGCATCGAAACGGCGATTTCCTTGCGCGTCAGCGACGGATGCCATCCCATGGCCCCCCACATGATGAAAAAGCTGATCACATAGGCCGCAACGACGTGCCAGCCACTCTTGACGTAGGCAAAGGTATTCTTGGCTTCGGGGAATTTATTGGTGAGGGCCACGCCGGCCGACGATCCAAACCAGATCATCGAGCCGCCGAAGCCTACGGCGTAGGCCAGGGCGCCCCAGTCATAGCCGCACTGGTCCAGGCACAGCTTGGTCAATGGAATATTATCGAACACCGCCGAGACGAACCCCAGGCCGAAGGCCGTCCAGGGGGAAGCGGCCGGCAGTTCTTCCACCGGCATGAGGGAGGCGCAGGCAATCAGGGCCAGCAGAAAGACCGTGCCGCGCCAGGCGTGTTTGAGCTCCTCCCAAGGCGTCTTGGTCAGGGTGGCGCCCACCAGGATCGCCACCCACACGCCTAAAGCCGGAAAATCGAGCAGGTAGTTGGTGCTGATGGCGCCCGCCAGAATGAAAAAGACAACGATCAGGCGAACCCACTGCACCTGTACCGCCACTTTGTTTTGGACGATGGGTTGAAAGGCATGTTGCTGCCGGGCACCGAAAAAGCCGACGATCAACAGCGAGACCACCGCCGGCACGACGGCTTTGACGACCACCAGCGGGTTGACACCGCCGATCCACATGAGGGTGGTGGTGGTATCGCCCACCACGCTGGGCGAACCTCCGGCATTGCTGGCGGCCACGATGGCGGCCAGGAATCCGATGTGCACCTTGCCCTTGAACACCACCAGGGCGATGGTGCCGCCGATCATGGCGGCGGCAATGTTGTCCAGGAACGAAGACATGAGCCAGATCAGGGAGAGCAGCACAAAGCCGCCTTTCCAGTCGGCAGGCAGGAAATTGGGCACGATATCCGGCAATTTCGACTCCTCGAAATGCTTTGCCAGGATGGCGAAGCCGAAAAGCAGGCCCAACAGGTTCAGAAGGACCGGCCATTCGCCCTCTTCGCCGTTTCCGCCGATGAGGTGGTGCAGCAACGAGAAGTGTTCGGCGAAGAGGTACTGGGTGGCCACCACCGCCGCAAAACCTGAAAGCGCCACCTGCATGGCATGCTTGTGCAAGGTGGCCACGCCCACCAGGGTCAGGCCGAAAAGGATGAATTCCAATCGAATCGGACCGATGGACGGAACCCCGGAATCGGCCAGCGCCAGGGTCGGAAAGAGCGTCAAAACCACCGTAGCCATCCACTTCATGTGTCACCTCCGCAATTGCCCGGCAAGGTGCCTCGCATGTAAAAGGCACAGAATGCCGCTGTCCAACTTCAAAAAAGTGACCGCACCTGCCGGTAAACGCCTGACCCCCGGATCAGGGGGCGGTTCACCGGCCGACGGCCGTGCGTGCCAAAAAAGCGCGCCTTGAATACCAGGCGCACATTACAGAAACATTACTCCCACATTAAAGTTTCGAAACGTATGAAAGGATCGCCCCGCCTGGCGCGCGTCGCGCCCCTTTCAAAACTGTAATGTGGAAGAAATGTCTTCGTAATGGACCCGTGATAGTCTCTGGATCGCTTGGGTTGAAAAACGGCTGCCACAGTCCAATTGCTGCGGGTGGTCATCTATTCGGCTTTAAATAGGGGGGGATATGAGGGTCTTGATCGGGGCGTTACTGATTTCGCTGGCAACCTTTTTGTTCTGCATCGTGCTTCTATGCACCCGCCATCCACGCCAAAGCAAATGGGCGTCGGACGCGCTGATCGGCAATCTTTACTGCCCTCTGATGGTTTCTTCCGGACTGGTGGGGGCTGCGTTTTTCATTTCGGGACTTTACAATTATTCGGTTTACAGAACCACGCAGCTGGAGCTCCTGATCGCAGCCGCGATCCTATCCGTCACCGCCATCGGTGTAAAAGCCATGAAGATAAAAACGCGACTGGCGGCCTATGAAAAGCAGGCGGCAGAAGCGGCCGCACAAAGCCGAAGTGTTTCCGCCACGGCTCCCATTCATCCCGACGAGATCCTGCTGAAAGAGTTAAATTAAGGGCGAATCCGCCAACGGCCCTCATCTTCTTATCAGGACAAAAACTGCACCGCGCTGCGGGCCAGCGCCAGCACGTCGTTGGGGTAGATGCCCACGCCCACGATGGCTACCACCAGGACGGCGGCCAGCAGGCGATCGGAAAGGGCCACGGGCGGCGCGGGGGCGGCGGGATCGGGTTGCGTCAGGTAGGCGGCTTTGATCACCAGCAGGTAGTAGTAAAGGGAGATGACCACATTGCCCATGGCCACCAGCACCAGCCACAGATAACCTTGTTCGATGGCGGCCGTGAAGACCAGCAGCTTGCCGGTGAACCCGATGGTGGGCGGGATACCCGCCAGTCCGAACAACGACAGCATCAAGGCCATGGCCAGCATGGGCGAGCGGCGGTGCAGGCCGGCCAGTTGGGCGATCGCAAGGTTGCCGGCCGGCGCGGCCGCCCGCACCAGCACCAGAAAGCAGGTGAACTTCATCAGCAGCACGGCCAGGGCATAGAACAGGGCCGCCGCATAACCGGCAGCGCTCATGCTCAGAATGCCGATGAGCACGTAGCCGGCATGGGCGATGCTGGAAAAAGCCATCAGCCGCTTGTAATCCTTCTGGGCAATGGCGGCCAGGTTGCCCGCCGTCATGGAGAGCACCGCCAGGGCCGCCAGGGCGTGGGCCAGCGGCACGCTGCTGCCGCCCGTGGCGGCCACGGTGCGCAGGATAACGGCCACGGCGGCCACCTTGGAGACCGTGGCGATGTAGGCCGCGACCTGGTCGGGCGCCCCCTGGTAGGCATCCGGGGCCCAGAAGTGAAAGGGGAACAGCGCCAGTTTGAAGAAAAGGCCGCCCAGGGTGAACAGCAGGCCGATCAGCACCGCCGGCTGATCCAGGGTTCCGGGCAGCAGGCGCGCCAGCTCGGGCAGCTGCGCCGCCTGCAGCGCCCCGTAGAGCAAGGCAATGCCCAGCAGCATCGCGGCCGAAGCGCAGATGCCCGTGAAGAAGTATTTGAGACCGGCCTCGATACCCAGGGAGCGGTCGCGCCGCAAGGCCACCAGGACATAGAGGCTGTAGCTGGACAGCTCCAGAGAAACGTACAGCGTCAGCAGATGCACGCTGCTCACCAGCAACATCATGGCCAGGGTGCAGGTGAACAGCAGCAGGTAGAACTCCACGTGCCGCCGGGCGGCCACGCCCGGCAGGGTGTCGCACAGGCAGACCACCAGAAACAAGCCCATGGCCAGCAGCACCTTGAACACCTGGGAAAAGAGATCCACCTGGTAGCTCCCGGCAAACAGCGAGGCCGTGCGGGGCACGGCCGCCAGGCAGACCACGACGCCCACGGCGGCCAGGGCCAGGGCCGTCCAGTAGCAGGCGCGAACGCGCCAGCGGGCTGCCAGCGATCCCAGCAGAAAGAGCAGCAGGACGCCAAAGAAGTAAATTTCGGGTACGAACGCCAAATCGATCATCAGGGCCATCCTCAAGGCAATCGATTGATAAATGGAGCGGCGGCGGTCTCGATGAGGTCGAACATCACCGAGGGGTAGAGGCCGAAGAGCACGATGACGGCCGCCAGCATGAGCCGCGGCAGGCCCGGGACGAAGCGCATGTCGCTCAAATGGGACCAGCGCGTGTCGATCGGGCCGTAAAAGGCGCGCTGCACCACCCGCAGCATGAACAGCGCACTGACGACCAGCGCGGCCACGGCTAGCGTGCCCAGCAGCGGATAGGCCTGGAAGGCCGCGATGAACACCATCAGCTCCGCCCAGAAGCTGGCCAGCAGGGGCACCCCCATGCCCGTCAGGGCCGCCAGGATGACGTATCCCGAGGCCACCGGCAGGCTCCGGCTCAGCCCACCCAGCTCATCCACCATGCGCGTGTGGGTGCGGTCGTAGATATAGCCCACCGACGAAAAGAGTAGGGCCGTCATCACCCCGTGGGCGAACATCTGGAACACCGCGCCGTTGAGTCCGGCCACGCTGAGGGTCGAGAGCCCCAGGCCCACGATGCCCATGTGCGAGACGCTGGAATAGCCGATGACGAACTTGAGATCCCGCTGTTTGAGACCCACCAGGGCCCCGTAGACGATGCCGATGACCGCCAGCAGCGCCATCAGCGGCGCCCAGTGGCGCCAGCCCTGGGGGCAGATGGTCATGGCCACGCGCAGCACGCCGAAGGCGCCGATCTTCATGAGCACCCCGGCGTGGATCATGCTCACCGCCGTGGGCGCGGCCACGTGGCCCACCGGTGACCAGGTGTGGAAGGGCCAGACCCCGGCCAGGATGCCGAAACCGATGTAAAGCAGCAGAAACGCCAGCTTCTGCTGCCCGGCGGTGAAGGTGCCGGCCTGCATGAGCCGGGTGACATCGAAGGTGTGCAGCCCCGACTGCACGACGAGGTAGAGCATGGCCGGCAGGATCAGGGCGCTGCCGGCCAGCAGGTAGAGGGTCAGCTTCATGGCGCCGTACTCTTTGTTGGTGCTGCCCCAGACGGCGATGAGCAGGTACATGGGAAACAGGGAGACGTCGAACCAGACGAAGATGAAGAACAGATCCATGCTCATGAAGAGGCCGAAGACCCCGGCCACCAGCAGAAAGGTGAGGGCGAAGAACTCTTTGACGCGGTAATCCAGCTCCCACATGGTGAGCACGCCGGTGAAGAAGACGATGCCGGTGAGCAGCAGCATGGGCAGGTTGAAGCCGTCGGCGGCATTGAAATAGGTGATGCCCATGGACGGCACCCAGGCCACCTGTTCGACGAATTGCAGCCCGCCCCGCTCCCGGTCATAGGCCGCGAAGACCACGATGGACAACACCAGGGGGATGAACGAAAAGAGCGCGCTGGTCCATTTGATCAGCCCGATGCGCTGGGCCGGGATGCACAAAATAACCAGCAAGCCCACCACGCAGCTGAGCAGCATGGCCGTCAGATAGGGAAATTGGGCAAAAGAAATGGGCATGTCGCGGTTCCGTTCCTGCGGTCTTGAATTGCGTCGATGGCCCTAAAGCACCAGGTAGAGCCCCGCCAGCGCCATCACCGCGAAGATGATCAGCAGCCGGTACTGGATCATGCTCGCGTGCAGGCGCGACACGCCGCCGCCGCTGCCGATCGTGCCGCGGCTCAGGCCGTCGAGACCTCTATCGATCATGCGCTGATCGTTGAACTGGCACAGGGCGGCGATGCCCCGGTAGACCAGAGTGTCCAGGGCCCAGCGGTAGAGGTGGTCCAGATACCAGCGTTGCTCGAAGAACGTCGCCAACGCGGGCAGGCGTTCCACGAAGCCGCGCTGGGCCGCGCCGCGCCGGCCGAATTCGTACCACGAAAGGGCCAGGGCGGCCGCATTCAGCAGCAGCGTGGCCACCAGCACGGCCGTGGCGTGGCCGGGGCCGCCGCCGGGGGGCAGGCCGGTGCGGCCCAGAAAGTTTACGATAGGTTGCATGCCCCAGCCGAGCAGCAGGGCCGCGGCGGCCAGCACGAGCAACGGCACGGCCATGCAGGCGTAGGCCGCGGTGCCGCCATGGTGACCTTCCCCGTGGGCCGCCGACGAGGCCGGGAAGAGCATGACGAAGATCAGCCGGAAGGTGTAGTAGGCCGTCAGGAACACCCCGGCCAGGGCGGGCAGCGACCAGATGGGGTTGGCCTGTTGGGCCAGCACGCCCACCAGCGCCTCCTTGCTGAAGAACCCGGCCGTGGGCGGAATGCCGGCCAGGGCCGCGCCGCCCAAAACCATGCACGCCATGGGGATCGTGAGGCGCCGGCCGCCGCGGCGGCCGATCTCGAACATGTCGTTGGTGTCGAAGTGGTGGATGAAGACCCCGGCGCACAGGAAGAGCAGCGCCTTGAACGCGGCGTGGGTGGTGAGGTGGAAGAGACCGGCCGCATACCCGCCGGCGGCCAGGCCCATGATCATGTAGCCCAGCTGGCTGATGGTCGAGTAGGCCCACACGCGCTTGATGTCCCGGCTCACCAGGGCCATGGTGGCCGCGGCGAGCATGCTCAGGGTGCCGATGGCCAGGAAGACGGTCATGGCCGCCGGCGAGAGGCTGAAAAAGGGCAAGAGCCGGGCGAAGAGGTAGACCCCCGCTGCCACCATGGTGGCCGAGTGCAGCAGGGCGCTGACCGGCGTGGGCCCCTCCATGGCGTCGGGCAGCCAGGTCAGCAGCGGAAACTGGGCGCTCTTGCCCACGATGCCGCCGAAGATCAGCAAAGCCGCCAGGGTGAGGCTGCCGTGTGACAGCCGCTGGGCGGGCAGCGGGCCGTTGAGCGCGCCCAGGTCGAGGTTGCCCAGCTGGCTCAGCAGCACCAGAATGCCGAGAAAGAAGGCCACATCGCCCAGGCGGGTCATGACGAAGGCCTTTTTGCCCGCCTCGCTGGCGCTGAACTTTTCGAACCAGAAGCCGATCAGCAGGTAGGAGGCCAGCCCCACCAGCTCCCAGAAGATGTAGAGCTGCAGCAGGTTGGCCGACACCGTCAGGGAGAGCATGGCGGCCGCGAAGAGCGACATGAAGCCATAGTAGCGCGCGAAGCCCGGATCGTCGGCCATGTAGCCCAGGGAGTAGATCTGCACCAGCAGGCAGATGAGCGCCACCACGGTCAGCATCAACAGGCTGGCCGGATCGAGCAGAAAACCGAAGGCCACCGTGGTCTGCCCCGCCGCCATCCAGCGTACGGCGTAGTGCAGCGGCGCGGTCAGGGACCAGTGGCGCGCCAGCAGCACGAGGATCGCCGCCGTGGAGAGGGTCATGGCGCCGATGGAAAGGGCCGCCGAGAGGCGCGGGCGGGGGCGCGTAAAGAGCATGACGGTGGCAAAGGCTACGGCCGGCAGCAAGGTGGCGATGGCCGTCAGGCCCGGCGAGGAGAAGAGTTCGGCAGCAAATAGCAAAAGCACCTCCAATCCCAGTATTTCCGGAAAGCATTCGGCTACGTGATAGCGGTGCGCACAGCGCCTTCAGGCTACGCTTCGGGGCACCGGCCACACCTTCCAAGTGCCGCTAAGGTCGCGTTCCGGGCGGCCTGGAAACTCGCTGCGCTCAGACAGTCCAGGCCGCTTTTCCTACACTGCGCCCAAGCGGCACTAAGAAGGATGGCCAATGGTGCCCCGAAGCGTGACCTGAACGCGCTGTGAAGGGGCACCGAGAGCCGCGCCATGTCACCCGAGCGCATTATACGCCCCCGGGTCCATGGAGGCCTTGCCGCGGTGCAGGCACACGATCAGCGCCAGGCCGATGGAGACTTCGGCCGCCGCCACGGCGAAGATGAAAAGCACCAGCGCGTGGCCCTCCATGGTCTGCCAGCGCAAGGCGCCCCCGATCAGGGCCACCATGGCGGCGTTGAGCATGATCTCCACGCCCAGCAGCATCATGATCAGGTTGCGCCGGGCCACGGTGCAAAACAGGCCCAGCAGAAACAGCGTGCCGGCCAGGATCAAGACCTGGCTGTAGGGGACGATCATGCCGCGCCCTCCTCTTCTTCCTTTTCTTCGCTCCCGGCGCGCCGGCTCACATGCAGGGCGCCCACCAGCGCCACCAGCAGCAGCAGGGAGACGATTTCCACGGCCAGCCAGTGCCGCTGGAACAGAAACAGCCCGAAGGCCTGGGGTTCGGCGACGGCGGTTGCCAGCGCGCCTTCGTCGGGCGCTCCCCCGCGAAGCATCAGGCCGCCGACCGAAAGGTACGTTAGGACCACCCCCAGGGCCGGCAGCCCCTGCCGTAGCGGGAAAAGGGGCTCAGGAGACCGATCCACCCGCAGCATCATGATGATGAACAGGAACAGCACCATGATCGCGCCGGCATAGATGATCACCTCCAGCGCCGCCAGCAGCGGCGCGCCGAAGAGGTAGAAGAGCATGGCGGTGCCGAAAAACGACAGCACCAGGTAGACCACCGCGTGCACCAGGTTGCGCCGGGTCACGGCCAGGGCGGTGGTGCCCAGGATCAGGCCGGCCAGGAGGTAGAAGAGTATGGCGTGCAGGGTCATGATGCGTCGCTTTCGATGCGCTCAGGGTAAATTGCTGCGCACGTTCACCGGGGGCGTCTCCTTGGCATGCTCTCCCTTGTGCCCCGCGTCGGTGACCACCCCGGCGTATTTGTAGAAGTTGTAGTCCGGGTCCTTGCCCGGGTGATCGACCAGCAGATCTTCTTTCTCGTAAACGAAGTCGAGAATCTCGCGTTTGCAGTTTTCGAAATGGGGCGTCAGCTGAATGGCCGAGGTGGGACAAGCCTCTTCACACAGACCACAGTAAATGCAGCGCGCGAAGTTGATGCGGAACCAGCGGGCGTAGCGGCGCCCGTCCGGGCCTTCGGCCGACTGCATGGAGATGCAGCTCACCGGGCAGACCGCCGAACAGAGGTAGCAGGCCACGCAGCGCTCGCCGCCGTCGGGGTCCCGGGTGAGGATGATGATCGCCCGGCTGCGCGCCGGCAAGGGCCGCTTGTACTCGGGATAGGACTCGGTGATCGGCCGGCGGAAAAGGTGTTTGAAGGTGGTGCCGAAACCCGAGGCCAGGGCGGCCATGCCTTCGATGAAGTGCTTCATAGGGTTGCTCCTGTTTGTACTAAAGCAGCAAAATGCCGCCGGTCACCACGATATTCACCAGCCCCGCGGGAATCAGCACCTTCCATCCCAGGCCCATGAGCTGGTCGTAGCGCAGGCGCGGCAAGGTGCCGCGGACCCAGATCATGAAGGCGGCCACCAGCAGTATTTTCAGCAGCAGCCAGAGCGGGCCGGGCAGCCACGGGCCGCGCCAGCCGCCCAGGAAGAAGACCGCCACCAGTGCGCCCAGCACCTGCATGTGGACGTATTCGCCCAGGAAGAAGAGGCCGAAGCGCATGCCGCTGTACTCCATGTGGTAGCCGGCGCCCAGCTCGTTCTCCGCCTCGGGCAGGTCGAAGGGAATGCGCTTGCTCTCGGCCATGGCGCTGACCAGAAAGAGCGCGAACGAGACCGGCTGCACCAGGAGATAAGGGTAGCGCGCCTGGCCGTTGACGATCTCCACCAGGCTGAACGAACCGGCCAGCATCACCACGGGCACCAGGGAGAGCCCCAGCGAGAGTTCGTAGCTGATCATCTGGGCCGCGCCCCGGATGCCGCCCAGCAAACTGAACTTGGAATTGGAGGCCCATCCGCCCAGGGCCACACCGTATACCGCCAGGGACGAGAGCGCGAAGACCAGCAGCAGGCCCACATCGATGTCGGCGATCACCAGGGGGATGCGCCGCCCGCCCCAGCTCCAGTCGTCGCCGAACGGCACCACGGCGAACATGAGCAGGGCGGTGCCGGCCACCACGGCCGGCGCCAGCAAAAAGAGCGTCCGGTCGGCGCCGGCCGGCACCGTGTCTTCTTTGGTGAGCAGCTTGACCGCATCCGAAATGGGCTGCAGCAGGCCGAACTTGCCGGCCCGGTTGGGGCCGTAGCGGATCTGCAGCCGGGCCAGCAGCTTGCGCTCGACCCACACCAGATAGGCGGCCAGCAGCAGCAGGCCGAAGAGCACCAGGCTCAGTTTGACGATCAATACGATGAAGCTGCCGAAGATCCACTCCATGGGCCTAGCGCCTCCCCGCCGTCTTTGAAATCTGATGGGCGCTGATGGGGTTGACCGCCGTATCGAGCACCTGCCACGCCAGGCGGTGATGGCGCGGCACGATCAGCACCCCCCGGGCCATGTTATCGCAGAGTCGCACCGCGAGGGTCAGGTTGCCCGCGGCGGCCTGGATCGTCACCCGATCATGGTCCCCGATGCCTAGCTCGGCGGCATCGGCGCGGTGCATCGCCAGGCAGGGCGGCGCCTCGATCTGTTGCAAGGGGGGTGCGAGGGCCGCAAGGGGCTCGGTGCCGAAGGTCCAGGCCGTGGTGAGCAGTGCGAAGCCCTCCGGGATCTGATTGGGGGTCGGCTTCACGCCGGCTTGCAACCGCGGCCCGGCGCCCGCCGCGGCGCTGATCCGCACCCCTTGGGCGGCAATGGGACTATCCGCCGGCAGACCGAGGGCCGGCAGCAGCGCGTCGAAGATGGGAACAGCGGCCTGCGGGGGCTCGGGCCCCAGTTGCGCCAGCAGGTGCCAGGCCGGGCTGGGATCAGCCCCGGGAATCCCGTTGCTGTAGACCCGGGGCGGATGGCCGCCGCCGCCCGTCTGGGCGATGGAGACGCCGCCCCGGTATGCCGGCCAGGATTGCTGCAGCCGCCCCTCGTGGTTGAGGTAGAGCCCGCCCGATTCGTAGATCGTGGCTGTGGGCAGCAGAATCTGGGCCTGGTCGCCGACGGTGGTGGCCAGATGGTCGAGCACGATCAACAGGTCGAGCCGCGCCAGGGCGCCGGCCACCCGCCGGCCATCGGGATAGTCCCGCAGGGGGTCCCACTCCACCACGATCAGGGCCTTGACCCGGCCGCTTTCGATCTCAGCCAGGGTCTGCTCGAAGTCGCCGCCGCCCAGCAGGGCCGCGCCGAAGCTGTTGGCCTCGGGCAGCATATAAAAAAGGTGCGCGGCCCGATCCATGGCGCGCAACAGCCGGCAGCCCGCCGCGGCCAGGGCCGGGGTCGCCGGCGAGACGATCTCCGACCCGCAGACGATGAGCGGCCGCCGGGCCCTTCGGAGGCGTTGGGTCAGCTCCTCCAGCGGTTGGCGCCAGGCTTCCCGGCAATCACCGGCGTCGGGCAGCTTGCGGTGAAAGTCTTTGGCAACAGCATCCAGCAACTGGCATCTCACTGGATCCACGCTCGCCTTGAACAGCGCGCCCAGGCACTGGTCCAACTCAGCGGGATGGGCCGGCAGGTGCGTGAAGGCAAAAGGCAGCGCCACCGGCCGCGGATCTATCGCCCCGATGCAGGCCCCCTTGCGCTGGGCCTGGCGCAGGGCCATCGCCAGCATGGGGGCTTCGTTGAGCGGGTCGCCGCCCACCACCAGGATAAAATCGGCGTCGGCCACCGCTCCCAGGGAGAGCGCCAGAGGCTCGTCCAGATGTTGGACGGCGCTTTTGATGCGCTCGGCCGTGTTGGCCTGGGGGAAAAAACTCGGCGCCGGCCAGCCGCTGCTTTGGCAGAGCCGCTGCGCCGCATACAGGGTTTCCAGGCTGCAGCCCATGCCCGCGGCCAGGGCCACGGCCTCCGGCCCGTGCGCCGCCACCACCCCCCGTAGGCCCTCGCGTCCCACCGTCAGGGCCTCGGTCAGGTCGGCTTCACGCGGACCGAAGCACGCCTTGCGCGGTCGGAAGGGGTCTTCGCTATAATAGAAGCCGAAGCGCCCGCGGTCGCAGATGAAGTGGCCGTTCACCTCGGCGCTGTGGCGCGCCTCGTGGCGCACGATCTCGCGGTAGCGGGCGCTGACCGTCAGGTGGCACCCCAGGCCGCAGTGCCGGCAGATGGCCGGCGAGCGCTCGAAGTCCCAACGCCGGCCTTTGTAGCGCGAGGGCTTGTCGGTGTAGACGCCGGTGGGGCAAAGGTCGCTCAGGTTGCCGCTGAACGGGCTCTGCAGCGTGCCCTCCCGGAAGCGGCCGAAATAGGTGCGGTTGCCGATCGCAAGCGCCCCCAGGTCGGTGTAGCCGCTGTACTCCTGGTAGTAGCGCGAACAGCGGTAGCAGTGGATGCAGCGATTCATTTCGTGCTGTACCAGCGGTCCCAGGTCCTGATCGCGGTAGGTGCGCTTGGGGCCCAGATAGCGCCGCAGGCCGTGGCCGCCGGCGACGGTCATATCTTGCAGCAGGCAGTGGCCGCCCTCGTCGCACACCGGACAGTCGTGGGGATGGTGCAGCATGAGCCATTCGATGACGTGGCGGCGGAAATCCACAGCTTCGGCGTCGGTGGTCGAGACCACCATGCCCTCCTGGATATCGAGCATGCAGCTCATCTGGATGCCCTTGACCGGCCCGTCGAGGAACTTCACGGCACACACCCGGCAGGCGCCCACCGAACCCAGGGCCGGGTGATAGCAAAAGCGCGGGATCATGATGCCCAGGCGTTCGGCGGCGGCAATCACCTTGGTGCCGTCGGGCACTTCGATGGGCCGGTCATCGATGATCAGTCTGGGCATGCTGCGTTCGTCCTTTTTACTTCTGAAAAGTTTTGGGCCGCTGCGCCGGCTCGAACGGACAGCGCCGCAGCGCGATGTGGGCCTCGAGTTCTGCGGGAAAGTGCGCCAGCAGGCTCTCCAGGGAGGCCACCGCCCCGGGCGCAAAGGCGCAGTAGGAGCGATACAGGTGCCGGGCCATGCGATCCAGCATGGGGATGTACTCGGGGCGGCCCTGGCCGCTCTCGATGCGGGCGAGCAGATCCTGGATGTAGGGCAGCCCCTCCCGGCAGGGGGTGCACCAGCCGCATGACTCCCGGGCGAAGAATTGGATCAGGTTCAGCGTGGCCGCCACCAGGCAGTCGTGCTGGTCGAACACCATCACCGCCCCGGTCCCCAGCCGGTTGCCGATTTGCTTGAGCGCGCCGAAATCCATGGCGATGTCGTAGTGTTGGGCCGGGATGAAACCGGTGGAGGCCCCGCCCGGCAGGCAGGCCTTGAACTGCGAGCCCGCCGGCATACCGCCGGCATGGGTCTCCACGATCTCGCGCAGCGGCACCCCCAGGGGCAGCTCCACGGCCCCGGGCCGGTTGACCCGGCCGCTGATGCAGAACACCTTGGTGCCGGCCCCCTCCTCGGTGAGGGCCAATTTGCGGAACCACTCGGCGCCGTGGGCCACGATGTGGGGCACGCACATGAGCGTCTCCACGTTGTTGAGCAGGGTCGGCCGGCCCCACAGGCCCTTGTCCGTGGGATAGGGCGGCGGCTGCTGGGGGTTGGGCCGCCGGCCCATGAGGGCATTGAGCAGGGCCGTCACTTCGCCGCAGATGTAGCGCCCCGCGCTGCGGTGCACCGTGATTTCGAGGCTGTAGGCGCTGCCCAGGATGCGCCGGCCCAGGTAACCGGCGTGCCGGGCCACGTCGATCTCCCGTTCGAGAATGGCCGCGGCGCTCTCGTACTCCGGGCGGATGAAGATGATGCCTGTTTCCGCCTGTACGGCGTATCCGGCCAGGATCATGCCCTCGATCAGCATGTGCGGGTCGGCGTGCAGCAGCACGCGATCCTTGAACGTGCCCGGCTCCATCTCGTCGGCGTTGCAGACGAGGTAGCGCGGGAAAGGCGCATCGTCGGCGATCGTGTCCATCTTCGCCCCGGCCGGGAAGCCGGCGCCGCCGCGCCCCCGCAGCACGGCCGCCATGATCTGCTGCTTGACCCGCGCGTGGGACTTTTCCCCCAGGGCCTGGGCCAGGGCCGCATAGCCGCCGCCGGCGCGATACTCCGCAAGCGTGGCGATGCGATCCAGCTTGCGGTTCTTGAGCAGTATTTGGGGATAGGCTGCGGGCATGTGTCAGGGCTCCAGGCGCTCGAGGATTTCGTCGATCCGGGCCGGCGTCAACGGGCCGTACGCCTTGCGGTTGATCAGCATGGCCGGCGAAAGGTCGCAATAGCCGATGCAGCACACCGGCAGCAGGGTGAAGCGGCCGTCCGGGGTGGTCTCGCCGGGGGCGATGGCCAACTTTTTGCTCAGGTAGTCGCGCACCGACACGGCGCCGTCCATCCAACAGATCAGGCTGTCGCACACGTGGATGACATACTTGCCCACCGGCTCGCGGAAGACAAAGGTGTAGAAGGTGGCCAGCTCCTCCACCTGTAGCGGCGACATGTCCAGCAGCGCCGCCGCCTCGGCCACGGCTTCGTCGCTGAGGTAGCCGTACTGCTGCTGCAGGGCGAACATCACATCCACCACCAGCTCGCGCGGATGTTCCGCCTGGCGGATATGCTGCAGCAGCTTTTCCCGGGTCTCCGGCAGGAGCATTGTTGCGTCCTATCTCGATGGTTTACCGGTCGATATCCGGCAGGATGTAGTCCAGCGATCCGATGATGGCGATTAGATCGGCCATGGTTTCGCCCTCGGCCATCAGCGGCATGACCTGCACGTTGGCAAAGCCCGGCGCCCGGATGCGCAGGCGGTAGGCATAGCCCAGGCCGTCGCTGACCACGTAATAGCCCTGCTCGCCGCGCGGGATCTCGCAGGCCGCATACGCTTCCCCGCGCGGGATCTTGGGGCCGCGGGTCACGGTGATGAAATGGTGGATCAGGCTTTCGATGTCCTTGAGCATATCCGCGCGCCGCGGCACCGCGTAGCGGTAGTCGTCGGTGACGTAACGGCCGGCCGGCATGTTCGCGGCCGCCTGCTGGATGATGCCCAGGCTCTGGCGCATCTCTTCGACCCGCACCAGGTAGCGGGCGTAGCAGTCGCCGCCCTCGGCCGTGGGCACCTCGAAGTCATAATTTTCGTACCCGCTGTATGGGAACTGCTTGCGCAGATCCCAGGCCAGGCCGCAGGCGCGCAGGTTGGGGCCGGTCACGCCCCACTCCATGGCCTGGGCCCGGGTGATGCGGCCGATGCCCTGGGTGCGGGCCTTGAAGATCGGGTTTTTGCGGATCAGGCGCTCGTATTCGACCAGGGCCTGGGGAAAGACCTGGATCAGGCGGTCCACGGCCGGCTTCCAGCCGTCGGGCAGGTCGGCGGCCACGCCGCCCAGCCGGAACCAGGAGGGGTGCAGCCGGCCGCCGGTGATCAGCTCGACGATGTCCAGGATCAACTCCCGTTCCCGGAAGGTGTAGAAGTTGGGGGTCATGGCGCCCAGGTCGTGGGCAAAGGTGGCGAACCACACCAGGTGGTTGCTCAAGCGGAAGAGTTCGCTGAGCAGCACCCGGATGCACTGGGCGCGCTCCGGCACCCGGATGCCGGCCAGGGTTTCGACGGCCAGGACATAGGGCAGGTTGTTGGCCGCGCCGGCCAGGTAGTCCACCCGGTCGGTGTAGGGAATGAACTGGTGCCAGGTTTGGCGCTCGCCGATTTTTTCCACCGAGCGGTGGTGGTAGCCGATATCCATGGCCAGTTCGGTGATCTCTTCGCCGTCCAGGGCCACCACGTAGCGCATCAGGCCGTGGGTGCTGACGTGGTGCGGCCCCACATTGAGGATCAACTGGTGCGCTCCCGCGCGTCGGATGAATTCACGGCCGTCCAGGGGTTGGCGTTCGCGGGCATCGGCCAGGGTGTAGGGCGCCATCTCGGTGGCGCGCCCCGGATAATTCTTGCGCAGGGGATACCCCTCCCAATCGTGGGGCATGAGCAGGCGCTGCAGGTTGGGATGGCCGTCGAAGCGCACCCCGAACAGGTCGAAGGCCTCCCGCTCGTACCAGTTGGCCGAGGGCCAGAGGTCGGTGACCGTGTCGATGACCGGGTCCTTGCCGTGCAGGGGCACCTTGAGGCGCAGCCGGCCGGGCGGATCGAAGGCCAGCAAGCTATAGACCATCGTGTAGTCCGGGTAGCGCGCTTTGTCACGCCGGGCCGACTCATCGATTACGGTCAGGTCGTCGAGGCGCGCGTAGCGCGTGTTGGCCTCGTTTTTCAGATAGCGCAGCACCGCTTTGACCCGTCCGGGGGCCACGGTGTAGGTGGGCATGTCGCTGACCGGGGATGCGGCCTGCAGGTCGTCGCCGAAGCGCGCGACCAGGGTTCGCGCCAGGGTCTGATCGGTCTCGGACAAATGAATGGCGCGGGGGGGCGGGGCCCACATCAGGTCGCTACGGCTCTCCGGGAAATGGGGCGGCGACACCGATGTGCCGCGAATGGCCGTGCCCTGCATGCCGGGGCCGCGCGGATCGCGGGATTTGGTGCGGCCATCCGCCAGAATCGGCGCCTGGCTGCCCTGGCAACCGCCGGCCAGTCCCAGCACGGACCGGGTGGGGCGCTCTTCCTGCACGATCTTGCGCTGCAGCATCAAAAGGCCCTGCTCCACCGCCTCGGGACGCGGCGGGCAGCCGGGAATGTAGACATCCACCGGCAGGATCTGGTCGATGCCCTGCACCACGCTGTAGCCGTCGTACATGCCGCCGCAATTGGAGCACGACCCCATGGAGATCACCCACTTGGGTTCGGCCATCTGCTCGTAGAGCCGCAGCACCACCGGTGCGACCTTCTTGAAGATGGTGCCCGAGGTGATCAAAAGATCCGCCTGCCGGGGCGAGGGCCGCAGCACCTCGGCGCCGAAGCGCGCCAGGTCGTAGCGCGAGGTGAAGACCGCGGCCTCCTCGACGAAACAGCAGGAGAGCCCGAAGAACATGGGCCACAGGCTGTACTGGCGCGACCAGTTGATCACCATGTCGCTCACATGAAAGAGCCGTTCGTTCATCGCCGCGGCCTCCCCGGCCCCCACTCAAGCCCGCCCTTGCGCCAGATATAGACCAGGCCGAGCAGCAGCATGCCGATGAAGAAGGTGATCTGCAGCCAGCCGGCCCAGCCCAGCGCCTCCCAGGCGATGCCCCAGGTGAAGATAAAGGCCCCTTCGACATCGAAGATCAGAAAGAAGATGGCCACCAGGAAGAACGGCACCGGATAGCGCAGACGGGCGCTGCCGGTGGGAATGATGCCGCTTTCATAGGCCCGGGATTTTTCCGCGCCGCCCTTTTTCTCGCCCAGCCAGATCGACAGGAAGAGCAGCACCGCGATCAGCAGGCAGATCATGACGCCGAAAACGACGAGGCTCAAGATGTTGGGCTCCCAGGGCGACCATGCGGCGGGGGCGATCGGTTTCATAGATCCTGTTCTGCCGTCAGGCGATGATCGGGGTGAACGTCAGGCAACCGGCCTTAATTAGATAACCCACTCATCCACGAAAAATCATGTACTCCGACATGGGGTCGAGCATGTATTTGCATTCCTGTCGGAATGTAAAAATGGAACCATCGGGCCGAAGTGTATAGACCTGCTTCAGGGCGGCAAAGGCGCATCGCGGGGCGGCATCCCTGCTCCCTTCCATGGGGCCATGGGCCGGGCGGTCAGGTGATCTGGCTGGCGGGAACTTGTCAAAAAAATACGGTATGGCCCCAATCTACATTCTATTGCGGATGGACGCGAACCAGGAAAATGGTACTTTGGGGAACCATGGGGTGCAATATCATCATCGTTGAGGATTATCAGACCATCCGGGAACTTCTAAAAATGTTCGCTGAACGGGTCCATGGCTGCAAAGTGGTTGCCGAAGCCCGGGATGGTCTGGAAGCCATTGACTTGGTTACTAAAGTTCATGCGGACCTGATGCTTTTGGATCTGTCGATGCCGCGCCTGGACGGAATCAAGGTGTTGCAGGAGGTCAAAAAAATCAGCGCCATCAAGGTTCTGGTGGTGACCATGCATGCCGATCAGGAACGCTTGCAGCAAGCGCTGGACAACGGCGCCGATGGCATCTGCGTGAAGGATGCGGGGTCCAAAGCCATCGAAAAAGCGATCCTGGAAATCCTTGGCGGCGGCCGGCCGATTTACACCTCCGCCTGAGCGGACGGCATTGAACCGCTTCGCCCCCGCGGCCTTTCTGCCGTTGCGCCGTTGCAGCCTCGATCCAGCCTTTTCAGCCGGCAGCCGCCGCGCGTTCCTTTTCAGATTCAAAGAAACGCCGGATGCGGCGGCCTTGCCGGCATGCTTACCGATCGACAGGGGCTTTCACGCCTATGGCAAATCCGAATACTGTTTAAGCTCGCACTGGTTTTCCGGACAAAACAGACTCAACCAGAGCCCTTTGGACTCTTTGGGGATGATGCCCCCCGCGGGCAGAACGATTTTATCGTTGTCGATCGAACATGAGCCCTCCGGGCACTGGACCTCGATCCAGATACCTTCTTTGCCGGTGACCGCCTCACGTTTTTCGATGGGCAAGGCCGATGCTTCGTCCGTCGAAACAAGACGGGCATTCTCAATAAATACCTTCAGCCGGTTCTCTCTGATTTCATTTTTCATAGGGTTTCCTCCCAATAATTGTCGATGGTGTCTTGGTTAACGAACCATACCCCCCATGCAGCAGGCCCGTAAACGCCGCTGGAAAATCCGTCACGCCAGCCTGGAACCATTGGGGCCTGGTGGCCAGCGGTGCCTGCCCCCGCCAGGCGTGGGTCCAGGCAGGCCTATCCGCCGGAAGAAAAACAACCCCCAGAGAAGCGGGCGGATCGCCGGCACCCATAACGCCAGCAGCCCATATTATGAGCATGGGGATCGGTTTTGTCGCGTCAGGCATTAAGGAATGAATATCAAAGGTAGCGGTGATCTGCCCTTCGCTCAGGGTGTTGCCTTCGATGGCCAGCGAACCGCGAATGGTGCGGATGCGGTTGATGCGCCGCAGCCGCAGTGCCTTGGCCCGTCATTCGCCCCTGTGCATGCGCTCCCACACCTTGAGCACCCGCTGGCGGGTGTTGAGCATGTAGGCCTGCTCGGGTTGCTTGGGCCAGGGCAACGGCTCCCACTCGGCCTCCTTGATCATCTCGGCGGCCGCGTCGAGATCGCCGTTGACATCGCGCAGAAACTCTTCGGCCATGGCGATGTAGCGGTGGGTGGCCTCGGGCGAGCGGCGCAGGTGCTCCCGGGCATCTTCGCCGGTGAGCACCAGCTTGTGGCCCGGGCAGAGGACTTCGATATCCAATTGGGCAAAGCGGTCGATGTTGGCCAGATAGCCGTCGATGTCCACCAGAAATTCGGGCAGCACGGTGCCGGCGCCGTCGTTGTTGCCCACCGCCTCGGAGGCCACCAGAATCTTGCGGGCCGCGATCCAGTAGCTGGTGAAATCCCGGGTGTGGCCCGGGGCGGCGAAGGCCTGGACGGTCAGGCCGTCGCCCAGGTCGAAGCATTGGTCCGGGGCGGCCGTGAGGTCCACTTGGACCGGCGTAAAGGGCGCTTCGTGCAGGGGGCTGAAGCCCTGGTCTTTGGCCAGGGAGAGGCTGCCGGTGTTGAGCAGGGTGATCAGCTCGATGGCGCCGGGGCGTTGCAATATTTGGGCGGATTGGGCCGAACCCACGATCTGAAGATCGGGCCACACCCGCTTGAACACGCCGGCCGAGCCCACGTGGTCGAAATGGGCGTGGGTCAGGAACAGATAGGCCGGCGGACGGTCGCCCAGGACGGCCCGGATGTCATCGATGTAGGCCTGGGCAAAGGCGCTGATGCCGGCATCGAAGAGCGCCGGCCGTTCTGCATCCAGAAGGTACACCGGCCCGCCGGGGGGGCCGGTGACGTAAAAATCCGGGGCTATTTTTCCGGAGTCGAAAATGCGCATGGCAAGGTCTCCCTTTGAACGAGGTTCGTTGGGTTTGAATTTAGCCGCCGACGGGCTGTATTGCAAGGGGCGGTCTCGTGTTTGTCGCATGCGTACGAGTACGGTAAGTGGTGGCAGGGTTCAATACACCGAGAGGAATTTGGTAGGTTACCGGGCTACACCACTTTTGCGACAAGTGGTATCTTGCGGATTAATACGGCGGCCGCGAAGCTGAACACCACCGCCAGGGGGGCAATGCCGATGAACTTGTAAAAGGGATCGAGACGAATGCCGCTTGCGGCCACGCTCAATCCCACCAGGATGGGCGCATGCAGGATCAAGACCGCATAGGTGCTCTCCGACAGGCGCTTGATCCGATCGGGCTGGTGGCTGAATCTGTGGATGAAAAGGCCCAACAACCCCATGATCATGGCCATTCCCGCAACTTGCTCCCAGAGGGCATAGAGAAAGGCTTGCCAGTGCCATCCGCCGTAAAATGGTTCAAGGTTTCCCGAAAACCCGCCGCCAATGTGCAGCAATACCGGCGCACCGATAAAGATGAGCAACTGAGCGAAGAGAAACCACCTCAACCCGCGCTTGAAGGTGATGGCCGACAGCCATTGGTTGCGATGGGCGGCAATGCCCGCCGCAAACAAAAGGATGTATTGCGCAAAGTGCGGGAGCTGGAAAGAAAGGGGGGCCAGGGCCGTTCCCACCGGAAACCGGATGCGAACGATCCAGGAGAGCGTTCCCGTAAGGACGGCAAAAACAAACAGGGCGGCGTCCCCGGGCATCTCCAGCCTTTGGCGCTGCCGGGCCGCAAAGGATGGCCACAGGCAACGGCCCAGGGTATAAGCCAGCGTAAAATAGAGCAAGGCTTCCACAAACCACAGCGGACCGAAGCCAATCCCCTGGAACGTGACCAGGTAGTGCCACAAGGGGATTGCTTCGGGCTGCAAATGGCGGGTTGCCATGAATTTGGTGCTCGGAGAGATGACGAAGAAGAACACGATCAGCGGCAGGCCCAGGCGTACGAGGCGCTCTTTCACATAGCCACCTGTTCCCCTGCGCTTGATGGAAGCCGGTGTGAAGTAGGCGGCGATGAGAAAAAAAAGCCCCATGAAAAAGGATTGATTGACCGCGATGAAGCTGGTCAAGAGAGTGAAGAATGTAACGTCGCGGGTGATTTGCTGGTAATACCACAGCCTGGGCCCCGCATAGGTGCAGGCCGCGTGGTGCATGACCACCAGGGCCATGAGAAACAGGCGCAGATTTTCGATGGCAAGGACCTTGTCCGTTCGCATGGCATAAGCTCCAACGCCTTGAAAGCCTCGTAAGGCGCCCATGAAGCGGGTGCTGCGCAGACCGCCGGCGACAGTGCCAGCCGAGGCGCACCCCGCAACCTAAAAAAGGATGGTGGTTTTTATGCTGTTGTCGGTACCTGAATGGTGCTGGTTCCTGGAAGCCTGACGACGCCTATATCACATTGGGCGGAAGGTTCAATCTTTGGATGGCGGGCATCTGGGGATGGCGGGCATCTGGCGGGTATCGCCGACCGCGCCATGTCCCCATGGCCGGTCGACGTTTTTGGGCGGAAATGGGGCGGGCGCGTCCATGGGAGGCTTTCTCTAAGCATCGGTCCACTCACGGCAGCAGGGATAGAGAAACTCTCACGGTGCCGTCTTCGAGGCGTTTTTCCATGGGAAAGCCGCTGCGACCGAAAACGCTCAGCATGGCGGTGTTTTCCGGAAGGACCTCCGCGTGGAACCGGTGCACGCCTTTTTCACGGGCGATATCCGCCAAATGCCTCAGCAGTCGGCCGGCGATTCCCTGGCGGTGACCGTCGATCCGTTCTTGAGGGTTTCGATGGTTTTGAATCGGGCGGCGTCGATCATTCCGGGCTCCTTTTCTGCAAGGTGCTGGAGACTTTCTGCCAGGCTGGACCACCAGCGCTAAGGGATAAATCCCGCCTTTTTTTCCGGCTGAACCGGGATCTGTTCTTCGGCCAGGGTCACCCAGCCGCCGCCCATGGACTTGTAGATATCGATCAGGCGGCGGAAGAGGTCATCCTGGGCCACGGCATAGGCCAGCTCGACGCCAAACAGGCTGCGTTCGGCGTCCAGAACTTCCAGGTAGCTGGTGTAGCCGCCCTCGTAGCGCATGCGGGCCAGCCGGGCGTAGTTGTTCAGCGCCTTGAGCTGGCGACCCAGGGCCGCGAGGCGCTCGGAGGATTTGGCGCGGCCGATCAGGGCGTCTTCGGTTTCGCGGAAGGCGTTCTGGACGGTCTGCCGGTAGCCTTCGAGGGCTTGCCGCTGGAAAGCTTCGGCGGCCTTGACCTGCCCGCCGATGCGCCCGGCCGAAAAGATCGGCAGGGTCAGCGGCGCGGCCAGGCTCCAGGCTTCGGCCGGGCCGCTGAACAGATCCGACAGCTCGCTGCTCACCGAGCCGAAGGCCGCCGTCAGGGAGATCGACGGGAAATAGGCCGATTTGGCCACGCCGATGGCGGCGTTGGCCGCGATCAGGTTTTGCTCGGCCAGGCGGATGTCGGGGCGTCGCGTCAGGACATCGGAGGGCACGCCCGCCGGAATCGGCGGTAGCACCAATTGGTCGATGCTCAAGCCGCGGGCGATGGGTCCCGGGTTGCGGCCCAGCAGGATGCTCAAAGCGTTTTCGGTGCGGGCGATGGCGGCTTCGTAATCGGGAATGCGCGCCAGGGCATCTTCAAACTGGGATTCGATTTGACTCAGGTCCAGCTCGGAGGTGACGCCCTGCTTGAAACGCATCGCAAACAGATCCAGGCTGGACTTGCGGCTGGCGGCGGTCTGGCGCGTGATCGCCAACTGCTTGTCCAGCGTGCGCAAATCCACATAGGTGCCGGCGATGGCCGTGACCAGGGACAGCACCACGTTGCGCCGGGCCTCTTCGGTGGCCAGCAGCTGGGCCCGGGCGGCTTCCGAGGCGCGGCGGTACTTGCCCCAGAAGTCGATCTCCCAGGAAGCGCCCAGGCTCACTTCGTATTGGCTGTAAGGATTGCTGCCGCCGGCGGCGCCGAAGCGACCGCTTTCCGAAACTTGTTGGCGCGCGGCGCTGCCGCCGACGTCGGCAAACGGGAACTGATCGCCGCGCGTGGCGAAGTAGCGGCCGAAGAACTCTTCGACCCGGGCCGTGGCGATGCGCACATCCCGGTTCTGGGCCAGACCTTCGCTCACCAGCGCCTTGAGCACCGGATCGTTGAACTGCTCCCACCAGGCGGTGTTGGCCAGATCGCGGACCTCTTTTTCTGCGAAACGCCAGCTCTCCGGCGTCTGCACTTCGGGCCGTACATAGTCCGGACCCACCGACCAGCAGCCGTTCAGAAACAGTAACAGAAGGGCCGGAAGTACGATTTTACGCATGCTGCGCTCCTTTCTTGGCCGGGGGGACGGCTTCAGGCGACGGACCATGACCGCCGGCACCCTTGCGGTGGGCCAGCTTTTCCACGATGTAGAAGGTCATGGGGATCAGGAAGATGGCGATGAAGCTGGCGGCCAGCATGCCGCCGATGACGCCCGTGCCCATCACCCGGCGCGAAACGGCGCCCGAGCCCGAGGCGATGGCCAGGGGCACGCAGCCCAGGATAAAGGCAAAACTGGTCATCAGGATCGGCCGCAAACGCAGCCGGGCCCCTTCCAGGGCCGCCTCCATCAGCGGTTTGCCTTTCTCGTACTCCGCCTTGGCGAACTCCACGATCAGAATGGCGTTCTTGGCCGCCAGACCGATCAGCATGATCAGGCCGATCTGGGCATAGAGATTGAACTCCATGCCGCGCAGCAGGATGGCGGCAAAGGCCCCGAAGACGGCGATGGGCGTGCCCAGCAGGACGCCGAAGGGCAGGGACCAGCTTTCGTATTGGGCCGCCAGGATCAAAAAGACGAAGAGCAGCGACAGGCCGAAGATCACCGAGATGGGGACGCCCTCCTGGGCCTTTTTCTCCTGGTAGGACATGCCCAGGTAGTCGTAGCCCATTTCGCGCGGCATGCTCTGGGCGAATACTTCTTCCAGGGCGGCCATGGCCTGGGCGCTGCTGTAGCCTGGCGCGCTGGTGGCGTTGATCTGGGCCGCGCGGTAGAGATTGTAGCGCATGGTGAACTCGGGGCCGGATCGCTGCTCGGTGGTGGTCAGGGCTGACAGCGGCAAGGTTTCGCCGGCCGCGTTGCGCACATAGAACTGGCCGAGATGCTCGGCCTGGGTGCGGAAGTCGCCCTCGGCCTGCACGAAGACTTGCCACTGGCGGCCGAAGCGGTTGAAGTAGTTGACGAAGATGCCGCCCATGAAGGCCTGCAAGGTGCGGTAGACCTGGCCCAGATCCACCCCCTGCTTGAGGGCCTTGTCGCGGTCCACGTCCACGAAGATCTGGGGAACGGTGGGCAGAAAGGTGGTCGAGGCCCGGGCGATCTCGGGCCGCTTGCGCGCCTCGGAAAGGAAACGCTGGGTCTGGTTCCACAGGAAGGCGATATCCTTGCCGGCCCGGTCTTCGAGCAGGAAGGTGACGCCGCCCGAGGTGCCGATGCCGGGGATGGCCGGCGGCGAGAAGGCGAAGGCCACGCCCTGGGGCAGCCGGCTCAAGCGCTGGTTGAGGCCGGCCATGATGGCCGAGTACTGCTCTTCAGGCGCCTTACGTTCGTGCCAGGGCTTGAGCGAGACGAAGAAAAAAGCGCTGTACGTATTGGAGACCCCCGAAAGCATGCTGTAGCCGGACACGGTGGTCACGTAGGCGATGCCTGGGGTTTCCAGCAGAAGCTTTTCGACTTCCCGGCAGGCGGCGTTGGTGCGCTGCAGCGAGGCGGCGTCGGGCAGTTGTACGCCGGCGTAGAGATACCCCTGGTCTTCTTCGGGCAAAAACCCGCTGGGCACGGCCTTGCCCATCACGCCGATGGCGCCGGTCATGGCCGCCAGCAGGATCAGGCTGATGACGAATTTGCGGATGAAAAAGCCAGAGAGTTTCACATAGCCGTTGGTGGCCCGGCCGAAGAGGTCGTTGAACCAGCGGTAGAAGGCGCCCAGCGGTCCCCGGGCCTGCCGTCTGGGCTTGAGTATCAGGGCCGACAGGGCCGGGCTGAGGGTCAGGGCGTTGAAGGCCGAGATGAGCACCGAGATGGCGATGGTCACGGCGAACTGCTGGTAAAGTTTGCCGGTGATGCCCGGGATAAAGACCGTGGGCAGGAAGACCGCCGCCAGCACCAGGGCGGTGGCGATCACCGGCCCGGAGACCTCCTCCATGGCCTTGAAGGTCGCCTCCTTGGGCGACAGGCCGTGTTCGATGTGGTGCTCCACGGCTTCGACCACCACGATGGCGTCGTCGACCACCACGCCGATGGCCAGCACCATGCCCATCAAGGCGATGGTGTTGATGGAAAAGCCCAGCAGCGGAAACAGGGCGAAGGTGCCCACCAGCGAGACCGGCACGGCCAGGGCCGGAATCAGGGTGGCGCGCCAGCCCTGCAGGAAGATGAAGACCACGATGATCACCAGAATCAGGGCCTCGAACAGGGTGTGCACGATCTCCTTGATGCCCTCGCGCACCGACTGGGTGGTGTCCAGGGGGATGGTGTACGTCAGGTCAGGCGGGAACGAGGTGGCCCGCACCTGCTCCATGAGCTTCTTGACGCCGTCCACGGCCGCGATGGCGTTGGTGCCGGGGAGCTGGTAGAGGGCCAGCACGGCCGAGGGCTTGCCGTTGAGCCGACCCTCGAGGCTGTAGGATTGGGAGCCCAGCTCGATGCGGGCCACGTCCTTGAGGCGCACCATGGAGCCGTCCGGGTTGGCGCGCACCACGATCTTCTCGAACTCTTCGGGGCTCTCCAGCCGGCCCTGGGCCCGGATGGCATAGGTGAATTCAACCCCCGGCGGCGCCGGTTCGGCGCCCACCTGGCCGGCCGGGTTGACCGTGTTTTGCTTCTTGATGGCGTCCACGATCTCGGAGACGGTCAGGTTGAGCTTGGCCAACTGGTCGGGATTGACCCACAGGCGCATGGCGTACTGGCCGGCGCCGAAGACCGTGACGCTGGCGATGCCCGGCACACGGGTCAACTGGTCGTTGAGGTTGATGTAGGCGTAGTTGGCCAAAAAGGTGGCGTCGTAGGTGCCCTTGGGCGAGGTCAGGGCGATGAGCAACAGGGGCGCGGCCGTGGATTTCTTCACCGTGATGCCCGATTCCCGGACTTCGGAGGGCATCTTGGGATCGGCCTGGGACTTGCGCATCTGGGCCAGCACCTGGTCGATGTTGGGGTCGGTGGCCACGTCGAAGTTGACGACCAGTTTCATCTCACCGTTGTTGGCGTTGAGCGAGTACATGTAGTTCATGTGGTCTACGCCACTCATCTCCTGCTCGATGGGCGTGGCCACGGACTGCTCTACAGTCTGGGCGTCGGCACCGACATAGACGGTGCTGAGCACGATTTCGGGCGGCACGATGTTCGGGTACTGGGCGATGGGCAGGCCCAGCAGGGCCACGATGCCCACGATGACCAAGACGATGGAGATGACGATGGCCACGATGGGCCGGTTGATGAAGAATTTTGCCATGGCAGCGACCTCTCGGCGTTTCGGTTAAGCTCTCGTACGGTCGGGGAAGCTACTGGGCCTGGGGGGTCGGGGCCGCTGTGGGCCTGGGCGCCACTTTGACGCCGTCGCCCACCTTCTGAATACCTTCGGCCACGATGCGGTCGCCGGGCGTCAAGCCCTCCTTGACCACCCACAGGTCGCCGGTGCGGCCGCCCATCTTCACGTTGCGGATGTGGACCGTGTTGTCGGCGTCCACCACCGCCACCTGGTGGTTGCCCTGCAGTTCGCCCACGGCCCGCTGGGGGACGAGCATCGCGTTCGGCTCGGTGCCGATGAGGGCGCGCACTTTGGCGTACTGCCCGGGCCGCAGGATGTTGTCGGGGTTGGGGAAGGTCACGGCCACGCGCAGGGTGCCGGTCTGGGGATCTACCTGGCGGTCGGCGAAGGCGAACGCGCCGGGCTGAGGCCAGCTGTTGCCATCGGCCAGGATCAGGGTGAACGAGGCGCGCTCGTTGGAGCCGGCGGCTTGGCGCTGCTGGTGGCGCGCCACCGACTCAAGATACTCTCTTTCGCTGAGGGGGATGTACACCTTGAGGGGGTCCACGGTGGAGACCGAGGTCAGCTCCTTGGCCTGGGGCGTGCCCACCAGATCGCCGATCTGGGCCTTGGCCGCACCGGCGATGCCGTCGATGGGCGAGATGATCTTGGTGAATTCCAGTTCGAACTCCGCCTTGCTCACCGCCGCCCGGGCCTGCAGCTCCTGGGCTTCGGCGGCCTGCACGCGGCCCAGGGCGTCGTCTTTGTCTTTCTGGCTGACGGCGTTGGCGGCGGCCAGGGGTTCGATCCTTTTCAGATTGGCACGGGCGGTCTGCAGCATGGCCCGTTGTTTGGCCAGCACCGCCTTGGTCTCATCCAGGGAAGCCTGGAACGGGCGCGGATCGATCTCGAAAAGCGCGGCGCCCTTCTTGACGAAATCGCCCTCTTTGTAATTCTGCTTGACCAGGTAGCCCTGCACCTGGGCCAGGATCGTGGCATTGACTGAACCGTCCAGGGTGGCCACCCACTCGCGGTAGATCGGCACATCTCTTTGAATGACCGCCACCACCTCCACTTCCGGGGGCGGCGGCGGGGCGGCGGTTTTTTTCTCCGAACAACCCGCCGGGCCCCACATGGCCACGATCGACATCAACAGCACGCACTGCTTTTTAAGGTTCACTGCGCCTCCTTATCGTGTGAAAACTGACGGTCTGTGTTCGCTCAAGGGCGAGCATGATGCGTTCGACGGTACCTGGCGGGCCTTGCGAAGGATCCGGCAGGGTCCGAATGCATTGGCTCGCATCGTTACCGAAGGTTTGTATCCGAATGGCAATTCATCTTATTTGAATGCTTTTTATTATGCAATCGGCAGACTGCCCATTTTGGGAACACGCTGCGGTTGGATCGGCGCGACCATCACGTGATCTCGAACGCCGCATACCCCCAGGCGGGCATGTCCAGGTAAAGGCCCCGGGTACGAAGATCTTCCGCCTGACGCTCATAACAGGTGTCGCTGAACAGGTCCCGCAGGCGTCGGCCGCCGGCCGCCGGCGCCATGTCCGGCAGCCGCAGGTAACACTGGCTCGCTTGGGGGGCGTAGTTCACGACGACGACCAACGGCGCCTGGTCGGCCTCCTGCCAGGCGAAGGCGATGAAGCAGTCCCAGGTCCCATTGTTTTCCCAGGCCGGCGTGCATTCCAGCAAGCGCCACTGTCCCCGGCCCAGGAGCGGGCGGCGCAGTACGGCCAGCAGTTTCTCGTAGAAGCGTTGGAGGTCCTGGTTGACGGCCTCCTCCGGAGCCCGGATCAAATGGGGCGAGATATGCTTTTGCAGCCCTTCCAGCTGTCCCTGGTGAAAAAAGCGCAATCCCGGCGCAAGGTAGGTCACCACCGCCGCCGCCCGGTGGATCTCGGGGGCCAAATGGGCGGCCGCCCGGGGCTCGTCATGGTTTTCCAGGAAGCGGGCCAGCTTGTCCTGGAAATCCAGGCCGGCGCAAAGGTGCTCGCGCACCGGCCGGGCCCGGCCCTGACCCAGGCGGTCGTACAGGCGCTTGTCATAGGTGTAATCGAAGCCCTGCTGCTGCAGGGTCCACCCCAGGTCCCAATAGACTTCGGCCATGAAGCAGAAGTCGCCGACGGCCTGCCGCACCCGGCCGATGGCCTCGGGCCAGAAGGCGGCGGGGCGAACGCCCCAGGTGCGTTCGAACACCTCGGGCAGGACCAGCATGGCCATGTCGCAGCGCAGGCCGTCGCACTGGCCGGCGATCTTCAGCAACTCGGCGATCATGGCTGCCGGCAGGGCCGGGTTGGCGTAGTTGAGCTGAAAGGTGTCGGGCCAGCCCGGGAAGTAAGGATCTCGGCCGTGGGCCAGCAGCACCTGGCCGGCTGGCCGGCCGGCACGGGCATAATTTTGAGGCTCCCGGAACAGATCGTGTTCGGAGCCGGCCATGTAGTAATCGGGATGGCCCTGGACCCAGGGATGGTCCAGGGCCGTGTGGTTGGGAATAAAATCCAGCATTAGCCGCAGGCCGTGGCGTCGCAAGCGCTGCCGCAGGCGCGCCAGGGCGGCATCGCCGCCCAGTTCGGCCGGCACGGTGTAGGCGGTAACGGCGAAACCGGAACCGGCGATATCCGCTTCCTGCAAATCGGGCAGGGTATGCAGGAACTCCCGGCGCCACTGTGCATTGCGGCGCGACACGCGCCGGCCGGCCGGGCCGGTCTGCCAGACGCTCAGCAGCCAGACCCATTCGAATCCCAGGTCGGCCAGCCGGACGAGTTCGGTTTCCGGAAGGTCGTCCAGGGTCGCCGGCCGCCCCAGTTCGCGGGACAAAGCGTTCAGCCGGACGCGGGTGTTGATTTGGTACAGCAGTGGGTAGCGCGATGATGCCAAAGCCTGATCTGGGCGCACGTTGTTAATCTCCTAACGCCGCAATGCAAAACGGGCCGCCCCCAAAAGGGCGGTTTTGGGATTGAGGATCACGCGGACCGGCATGGCCTGCATCAGGGGCTTCATGCGGCCTTTGGCGGTGAAGGCATTCATGAAGACCGGCTCGCGCAGCTTGGCGATGATTTTGGGGGCGATGCCGCCGCCCAGGAAGAGGCCGCCGGTGGCCATGATTTTGAGCGCCAGGTTGCCGGCTTCGGCGCCGCACAAGGATACGAACAGATCCAGGGCCTGCATGCACAACGGGCTTTTGCCCGCCAGGGCGTTTTGGGAGATCACGGCCGGCGCCGTGTCCGTGCGGATCTGGGCGGCCAGCCAGGGCGGCTCTTCGGCCTGCCCGGTGTCCTTGAGAAAGCGGTAGATGTTCAGCAGGCCCCGGCCGGAGACCAGGCGCTCGGCGCTCACCCGGGAGTGCTGCTTGAGCAGATAATCCAGCAGGGCCATCTCCAGATGGTTGCGCGGGGCGAAGTCGGCATGGCCGCCTTCGGTGGCAAAGGGCTTGAACCCTTGGCCCTGCCACACCAGGCCCACTTCGCCCAGGCCCGTGCCGGCGGCGATGATGGCACGGTTGCCCAGCGGTTCGGCCTGACCCGCATTGAGCCGTTCGAAATCCGATTCTTCCAGCTCGTCGATGCCCCACGCCTGGGCCTCCAGGTCATTGATCAGGCCCACATGGGGCAATTGCAGTTGCCGGGCAAGGACTGCGGCGTCGATGATCCACGGCAGGTTGGTGGCTTCGCAGCGCCCCTGGCGCACCGGGCCGGCCACCCCCACGCAGGCCTTGGTGATGGGGGCTTCGGCCCCGGCCAGGAATTTGCGCAGCACGCTCTCCAGGCTGAGTTCTTCCCGGCTGGCAAAGGTCTGCTCGCGAATAAAGGTCAGGCGGCCTTCGGCCTCGGCCCAGGCGATGATGGCCAGGCGGGCGTTGGTGCCGCCGATGTCGCCGGCCAGGATGAGGTCGTGCGGGTTGGCGCTCATTTCAGCCCCCAAAGTCCTTTTTACGGTCACCCTTTTTCCCCGGGTGGCCCCGCTTCAGCGAAAGGCGATGATCTCCATGCGGTTGTTGGCTTCCGGATGCTTTGACGACGGGCCTTCGGTCAGGATCACCAGTTCCCCTTCGACCCCGTTTTCCTGCAGCCAGCGCTGGGTATAGCTCTTCCATGTTTCCGGGTGATCGGGTTCATGCACCGCCAGGACGCCATAGGAAAATTGAAGCTTCTGGCAGGTCTGCTCCTGGGAACTCACCGCCACGATCCACACCGGCAGCCGGAAGCGGGCGATGCGCCGGGCCGTATAACCGCTGTGGGTGGGCACGAAGACCGCCGCGGCCGAGGCGCACGCGAGCACCGTGCCTACGCTGCGGGCGATCAAATCGGGTAGCGCGATGGGGCAATCCCGGGACCCATCGCCCAGGGCCGCGTGCATGCCGTTGGGCGGACGATGGAGTTCGACGGCCGCCGCGATCTTGGCCAGCATGGCCACCGCGTCCACCGGAAATTGCCCCATGGCCGATTCGGCCGAAAGCATGACGGCGTCCGTCCCGTCCAGGATGGCGTTGGCCACGTCGGTGGATTCGGCCCGGGTGGGCCGGCGGTTGGCGATCATGGATTCGAGCATCTGGGTGGCGGTGATCACCGGCTTGCCCAGCACATTGGCTTCGTGCATCAGCTTTTTTTGAACCACGGCGATCTGCTCGATGGGAATCTCCACCCCCAGATCGCCCCGGGCGATCATGATGCCGTCGGCGGCCTGGAGAATTTCTCCCAAGTGATCCAGGGCCCGGGAACGCTCGATCTTGGCGATGATGAAGGGATGGTAGCCTATGGCCGCGGCAGTCTGGCGCACGGCCTCGATATCGGCCGCGGACTGCACGAAGGATTGGCTGACCGCATCCAGGCCGTTCTCCGCGGCAAAGGCGAGCACCTTGCGGTCATGCTCGGTAAAGGCGCTGATGCCCAGGTCGATGCCCGGCAGGTTCAAGCCCTTGCGCGAGCGCAGCTCGCCGCCCACCAGGACCCGGCAGTGCACGCTCGGACTCTGAACCTCGGTCACTTCCAACTGGATGAAGCCGTCGTTCAAAAAGAGAATGTCCTTGGGGCGTACGGCCGTGGGCAGGGTGTCGAACGAAACCGAGACTTGGCTCTGGTCCCCGGTCACCGCAGCGGTCGTCAGGCTGAAATGGTCGCCGGCCGTCAAATAGATCGGTTCCTGGGCAAACTGCCCGATGCGGATCTTGGGCCCCGGCATGTCGGCCAGGATGGCGACCCTTTTTCCGGCCTTACGGGCCGTGGCGCGCAGGCGCTCGATGACCGCCTTGTGGCCCGCGAAGTCGCCATGGGAGAAGTTCAGACGGGCGATATCCATCCCGGCGGCGATCATCTGCGCCATGACCGCTTCCGATTCCGAGGCCGGTCCGATGGTGCAGACGATTTTGGTTTTGTGATTGGGCAGGGGCATCTGGTTACTCCAAATTAAGTCATCGAGCGCTGTTAATACCAAGGTATTCCGTTGCCCGCTTTCAACGGCCGCCGTCGAACAGGGTGGTGCCGGTGGCCCGCAGGTCCGCGACCGCCTGCTTGACCCGCTGGGCCAGGGCCGCCTCGCCCAGCTTCATGTAGGTGCGCGGATCGTACTTCTCCTTGTTGCCCACCTCGCCGTCGATCTTGAGCACGCCGTCGTAGTGCTTCAGCATGTGGTCCGCGATGGGGCGGGTAAACGCATACTGGGTGTCGGTGTCGATGTTCATCTTGACCACCCCGTAGTCCAGCGCTTCGTGGATCTCTTCCCGGGTCGATCCCGAGCCGCCGTGGAACACCAGGGCGAAGCGCGCGGCCTGGCCAAAGGCCTTGACGACCGCCGCCTGTCCGGCCTTGAGGATGGTGGGCTTGAGTTTGACCTGGCCGGGCTTGTAGACGCCGTGCACATTGCCGAAGGTGGCCGCGAACAGGTAGCGCGCGCCTCTGACCGCGCCCAGCCGGCGGCAGACCTCCAGCATGTCTTCAGGGGTGGTGTAAAGCTTATCGCCCCCGCCGCCGCTGACGCCGTCTTCGGTGCCGCCCACGACGCCGGCCTCTACTTCGAGGATGATCTCGCTTTTGTGGCAGCGCTCGAGCAGCGGCACGGCGATGTCCAGGTTCTCTTTGAGCGGCAGGGCGCTGCCGTCGAACATGTGGCTGTTGAAGAGGTTGGGCAGCCCCGCGGCGCGGCGCCGCTCCGTTTCGGCAATCAGCGGCAATACAAATTGATCCAGCACCTTGGCCTGGCAGTGATCGGTGTGCAGGGCCACATAGATGGGGTAGCGCGCCGCCACGCGGTGCACGTGCTCGGCGATGGAGATGGCCCCCAGGGCCATGTCCTTGACATCCATCCCGGAGGCGAAGGCGCCGCCGCCGGTGGAAACCTGGATGATACCGTCGCTCTTGCTTTCGGCCAGACCCTTCAGGACGGCGTTGACGGTGGTCATGGAGGTGACGTTGATGGCCGGGTAGGCGAACTTTTTTTCCAGGGCACGGTCGAGCATGCGGCAGTAAGTTTGATAATCGGCAACGGGCATGGTTTCTCCTTTGTAGGCTGCTTTTTTAGCCGGGGTCGGTCATTGCAGAGGGCCAGATGCGCACGCTCATTTTTTCTCACGGGCATACCGGCAGGTGGCCCTACGACGGTACCTCCGGGGTCATGCTCTTACAATAGGTCTCGATTTCGGTTTTGCATCCATGGGCCGGTTTTGCATCCGACAGCGACCGTGGTCGCATCCCTGGTTTGGTTATTTGGCGGCAGCGGCTGAGCGGCTGCTTTTATCTATCCGCTTATGCCTTGCTTTTCAAGGCCCGCCAAGCAACAACGGCGCCTTGCTTCGGGCAAGACGCCGTCGGTGTTGCTGGAAGGCTCGTTATCGGCGATGGGCTATTTCACCTTACCCTCGCGCCAGGCCTGGATCAGTTTGTCGTAGTCCACGGTTTCGCCCTTAGGCTTTTCGTTGGCCAGTTTGGGCTTCGGGGAGCCGGGCTGGTCGAGCCAGTACTGCTCGTCCTTTTTCTCGTTGAGCACCGGGCCGCACACCCCTGGGTCTAGGGCAGGCACCGCATAAGTGCGTCAGCCCGCCATCTCAGCGGGAAAATGGCAGCGCGGACAGTGATGTTTGTGGCCCAGCATGATGTTATGTTTGGGATCCTTCGAAAGTGCGTACCAATACCACCTTAGCCCACAGCGCGGACATTTTATGACAATGGAGAGGCAAATCATAGCCACGCAACAAGCTAAAATTCCAGCGAGAATGAAGGCAAACAAAACCTCTTCTCCGATAACACCGAGCATGGCTTTGCTCAGTTTGAAATCAAAAGAAATGAAGATCACTCCAAGAATTACAATCGCACCAGAACTAAGAAAGAGCTTCATCAAATAGGACCATTTTCGCGTTTGTCCCGAAGTGTGGATGATTGAATCTTTGCATGTTAAAATCAATAGCGTATCAACCTTTCTCCAACAGGCCCGAAATAGATCCCATAACCGAATGGGTGCCGCCACAAATCCTTCCACCCCTCCTCGCAAATGATGCCGTGCATTGTACCGCCTATGGCATCCTTTACTTCTTCGCTTAAGAATTGGTTCGTTATGGCGCCAATAGCTACCCCGGCCTCATATGCGACCGTGACATGCACAAACTTCGCTGCCGCTGCAATGGCCATGGCCGACAGGCGTTGAAATCCCGTCAAGGTAAGAATTCGAAGGCTTCCGGATTTTGTAAATTCGAGGGGCAAGGGACCAAAGCGGCTGAGAGCCCATGATGCCGGAGTCAGCGTGCCGGCTTCCTTGGCAAAATGGGATGATGCGAACAGTCCGGCCGTGAATTTTGCGCCTTTGCCGATAGTGTGCGCATTTGTCAAACGGAAATCGTGTAAGGCGCCCTTAGCCATTCTTTTTACAAGCGATTTGAAAGATTGAATTTCTTTAGGGGCATTGTCGTTTGTGTAAAGGTAGACAATTGGATCGCTCATTCACATCTCCTTTTTTGCTGAATCGTTTACCAGCATTCTCTTGCTCTGCTGACTGTTATTATGGCGGCGAATGCGAATGAGATGATTTGAGGGCCGAAAAGTTCGAGCGCGAAGTTGGCTGAATTCGGTTTGTCGCCTGAGGTGCGCTTGGATAAAGCACAGTTACGTCTAAAATTCCACTTTTTATTTTGGAGTTCCGAAAAAGTGTAATGGTCGCAATTGTGAGCAAAAAAAAGGAACGGCGCCTCCTGGAGAGCAAGGCGCCGTCGGTGTTGCTGGAAGGCTCGTTATCGGCGATGGGCTATTTCACCTTACCCTCGCGCCAGGCTTTGATGAGTTGGTCGTAGTCCACGGTTTCGCCCTTGGGCTTTTCGTTGGCCAGTTTGGGTTTGGGGGAGCCGGGCTGGTCGAGCCAGTATTGTTCATCCTTTTTTTCGTTGAGCACCGGTCCGCATTCGCCCTGGGTCTTGGAGCGGGCGATGCGTTCGAGCACCTTGTCCATCTCTGAGGCCAGGTTGTCCATGGCCTTATCCACGGTCACTTCGCCGGAGACCGCCTCGCCGATGTTCTGCCACCAGAGCTGTGCCAGCTTGGGATAGTCGGGCACGTTGACGCCCGTGGGGGTCCAGGCCACGCGGGCCGGGCTGCGGTAGAACTCCACCAGGCCGCCCAGCTTGGGGGCGCGGTCGGTGAAGGATTGGTGCCGGATGTCGCTGTCGCGGATGGGGGTCAAGCCCACATGGGCTTTTTTGAGCGAGGTGGTCTTGGCGACGCAGAACTGGGCAAAAAGCCAGGCGGCCTTGCGCCGCTCCAGGGGGGTGCTCTTCATGAAGGTCCAGGAGCCGCAATCCTGGTAGCCCAGCTTCATGCCCTCTTCCCAGTAGGGGCCGTGGGGCGAGGGGGCCATGCGCCACTTGGGGGTGCCGTCTTCGTTGACCGTCGGTCCGGGGGCGACCATGCTGGGCACGAAGGCCGTGTACCAGAAGATCTGCTGGGCCACGGTGCCGTTGGCCAGGAAGGGTAGATAGGTGTAGAAATCCATGCCCAGGGCGCCCGGAGGGGCGTACTTGCGCAGCCACTCCATATACTTGCGCAGGGCGTACTTGGCGGCCGGGCCGTTGGCGCCGCCGCCGCGGGCTACGGTGGCGCCCACCGGCCGGCAGCCTTCCATGCGGATGCCCCACTCGTCCACGGGCTTGCCGTTGGGAATGCCCTTGTCGCCGGCGCCGGCCATCGAGAGCCAGGCGTCGGTGAAACGCCAGCCCAGGTCGGGGGCCTTCTTGCCGTAGTCGTTGTGACCGAAGACGGCTTTGCCGTCGATTTCACGCACGTGCTCGCTGAAGAACTCGGCAATGTCTTCATAGGCCGACCAGTTGACCGGCACGCCCAGGTCATAGCCGTAGATCTCCTTGAACTTCTTCTTGAAGTCATCCCGACTGAACCAGTCATAGCGGAACCAGTAGAGGTTGGCGAACTGCTGGTCGGGCAGTTGGTAGAGCTTGCCGTCCGGGCCGGTAGTAAAGGATTTGCCCATGAAGTCGTCCACGTCCAGGGTCGGCAGGGTCACATCCTTGCCTTCGCCGGCCATGAAGTCGGACAGGGGCACCACATAGCCGTAGCGGGCGTGGGTGCCGATCAGGTCGGAGTCGTTGATCCAGGCATCGTAGATGTTCTTGCCCGAGGCCCACTGGGTCTGAAGCTTTTCGATGACGTCGCCTTCCTGGATCAGGTCGAACGAGACTTTGATGCCGGTGATCTCTTCGAACGCCTTGGCCAGGGTCTTGGCTTCATACTCGTGGGTGGCGATGGTTTCGGAGACCACCTTGATGTTCATGCCCTTGAACGGTTTGGCCGCCTTGATGAACCACTCCATCTCCTTAAGCTGCTGGTCCTTGGTCAAAGTGGATGGCTGAAACTCCGAGTCGATCCACTTCTTGGCCGCGGCCGTGTCGGCCAGGACCGGACCGGCCGCCAGTGCGAGCAACAGCGCCGCGATGCATCCCAGGAGCATGATCCTGGGCACCCGTTTGTTCATCACACTTGTCATAGCTATCCTCCTTTGGCCTTCGTGCGTGGTTTTGGGGATGCCGCTTGCCTTCGCCGGCGGGAAGGCCGTGTGCGCCGGACGCAATGGAGCGTATCCTCTGTTTTTAACCGTCGATCCTGAATTGCTTCTACTATCGAACCAGGGTTACCCCCAGCGCATGACGATAGCCATCCAGAGCGCCGATGGCAGCAGGGCCGGCCACAGGGTCAGATCCGTGAAGCCGATCCAGGCCAGGTGAATATAGGCGCTGCCCAGCAAACCGATGAAAAAGCGCGTGCCCCGGGTGGTGGGTACCCGCAGGAAGCCGCGGCGCTCGATGGTCGGCGATACCAGCTCCCAGACGAGCATGCCGCCGATCATGGCGAAAATCGTGATGAAGAAGATGGCCGTGGGCCAGGTCCAGTACATCCATCCCATGGGCGGGCCCTCCTCTATACCCGGCCCAGGGCGAAACCCTTGGCCAGGTGGTTGCGCACGAACCAGATGACCAGGGCGCCCGGGACGATGGTCAAGATGCCGTTGGCCGCCATCAAGCCCCAGTCCAGGCCCGTGGCGCTGATCGTGCGCGTCATGGTGGCCACGATGGGTTTGGCCGCGGTGACGGTCAGGGTGCGGGCGAAGAGCAGCTCGACCCAGCTGAACATGAAGCAGAAGAAGGCCGTGACGCCCACGCCGGCGCGGATCAAAGGGATAAACAGGGTGATGAAAAAGCGCGGGAAGCTGTAACCGTCGATAAAGGCCGTCTCGTCGATCTCCTTGGGGATGCCGGACATGAAGCCTTCTAGGATCCACACCGCCAGGGGCACGTTGAACAGGCAGTGGGCCAGGGCCACGGCGATGTGCGTGTCGATCAGCTGCACGGTGGAGTAAAGCTGAAAGTAGGGCAGCAGAAAGACCGCCGGCGGCGCCATGCGGTTGGTGAGCAGCCAGAAGAACATCTGGCCGTCGCCCAGGAATTTGTAGCGCGAGAAGGCGTAGGCCGCAGGCAGGGCGAAGCACAGGGACATCACCGTGTTCATGCTCACGTAGATGATGGCATTGACGTAGCCCGAATACCAGGTACTGTCGGTGAAGATCTTGAGGTAGTTCTGGAAGGTGATGTTCTCCGGATAAAGCGAAAAGGAGCCCAGGATATCGGCGTTGCTGCGCAGGGACATGTTGAGCATCCAGTAAATGGGGATGGCCAGCAGCACGAAGTAGAACAGCAGGGCGATCGATCGTTTTTTGGGTATGCGACGTCTCATGCGCGCTTTTCTCCTTTACCCACGTTGAGGAGCGCCTGGTAGAAAATAAAGCTGAACAGCAGCACGATCAGAAAATAGATCAACGAAAAGGCCGCCGCCGGTCCCAGATCGAATTGGCCGGTGGCCAGCTTGACCAGGTAGATGGAAAGAAAGGTGGTGGTGTTGCCCGGCCCGCCGCCGGTCAGGGCGAACGGCTCGGCATAGATCAGGAAGCTGTCCATGAAGCGCAGCAGCACGGCGATGGTGAGCACGCCGCGCATCTTGGGCAGTTGGATGTAGCGGAAAACGGCCAGGGCCGAGGCCCCGTCGATCCGGGCCGCCTGGTAATAGGCTTCGGGAATGGCCCGCAGCCCGGCGTAGCACAACAGCGCCACCAGTGGCGTCCAATGCCACACCTCCATGGCCATCAGGGTGATCCAGGCGTAGATCGGCCGGGCCGTATGGTCGAAGGGCACCTTAAGCAGGTCCAGGCTGTTGATCCCCACCCCGAACAGCCCGATGTCCGGCCGGGTGAAGATGATCCAGATGGTGCCGATCACGTTCCAGGGGATCAGCAGGGGGATGGCCAGGGTCACCAGGCTGGCCGAGACCGTCCAGCCCTTTTTGGGCATGGCCAGGGCGATGAGGATGCCCAGGGGAATTTCGATGAGCAGCACCAGGCCCGAGAAGAGGAATTGGCGCCCCAAGGCGTCGTGCAGGCGGGTGTCCGACAGCATCTGCTCGAACCACTCGATGCCCACGAACACGGACTGCCCCGGACCGAAGATATCCTGGAGGGAGTAATTGACCACCGTCATCAGGGGGATGATGGCGCTGAAAGCCACGACGACAAAAACCGGCAGCACCAGGAGCCAGGCTCGGTTGTCTTCCCATTTTTCCATGCTTTTCTACCTTTTGAAGTATTCAGGAGTCAGAATGGAAGGATCGGGCCATTCGGATGGGCGGCTCCTTCGCATGTGCTTGCCGGGGAATTCGGACCCTTCCCCCTTCTGAATTCTGACTCCTCTGATAATCATCCCACCAATCTCCCATCCGCAAACAGGCGCGTCCACTGGGATGGAAAGCGCAGCCAGGCCTTTCCCTGCGGCGCCGGGCGCTCTTCGGGCAGGCGGGCGCGCACGATCTGGCCGCCCAGGGAGAAGGTCACGATTTTGCTGCTGCCCTGGTCTTCCACGGTTTTAACGTCGGCCGGCAGCGCGCCGTCCACGGCTTCAGGGTTCACCTCCAGGTGCATGGGCCGAATGCCCAGTTCCAGTTTGCCCTGGCATTTGCGCGCCAGGTCGGCGACATGGTCGTCCAGCCGCAAGGCCGTGCCGTTTACTTCGGCCAGATTGCCGCGCAGCTTGCAGGGCATGAAATTCATGCCCGGGCTGCCGATAAAGTAGCCCACGAATTTGTGCGTGGGCCGTTCGTAGAGCTCTTCGGGGCTGCCCACCTGCACCACCTCGCCTTCGTACATCACCACGATATGGTCGGCGAAGGTCATGGCCTCCACCTGGTCGTGGGTCACGTAGATCATGGTGGTGTGGAAGCGCTCATGGATCTCTTTGAGCTTGCGGCGCAACTGCCACTTTAAATGGGGGTCGATGACCGTCAGCGGTTCGTCGAAGAGAATGGCGGCCACGTCGCTGCGCACCAGGCCGCGGCCCAGGGAGATCTTCTGTTTGGCGTCGGCGCTCAGGCCGGCCGCCTTGCGGTGCAGCACCGGGGTGAGTTCCAGCATCTCGGCCACCTCGGCCACCCGCTGGCGGATCTGGTCGGCGGCCACGCCGCGGTTGCGCAGGGGGAACGCCAGGTTGTCGGCCACCGTCATGGTGTCGTAGAGCACCGGGAATTGAAACACCTGGGCGATGTTGCGCTTTTCCGGCGGCCGGCCGGTGACATCCTCCTGGTTGTAGAACACCTGGCCCTGACTCGGTTTGAGCAGGCCCGAGATGATGTTGAGCAGGGTGGTCTTGCCGCAACCCGACGGCCCCAGCAGGGCATAGGCGCCGCCATCCTCCCAGGTCATGTGAATGCGCTTGAGGGCGTATTGTTCCGGTCGCTGGGTCTTGGGAAGATAGCTGTGGGCCACTTCCCGCATATCGATGCGCGCCATGGGCGGCTCCTTATCTTCTCAGCGTGCGGCGTAGCAGCTTCGATCCGGCGAAGCCACCAGCCGGCCTTCGGGATCGTAAACGAAAAGGTGGCACGGATGGACGTACACCGTGATCTCCCGTCCGATCTTCAGGGGATGCACGCCGACATCCTGCACCACCAGGCGTGCCTTTTCGTAGTTGATGTGGATAAACGTCTCCGACCCGTTGATTTCACACAGCTCCACCGCCGCCCGGATGCCCATATCCTGGGGGGTAGATCGCTTGAGCGACAGGTGGTTGCAGCGCACCCCGAAGATGTAGGATCCGGCCGCCAGTTGATCCAGGTGACCGTCGAGGGGCATCTGGATCGACGGGCCGAGCAGCGCGTGGCGGTCGCGCACCTGGCCTGGAATAAAATTGATGGGCGGATCGGAAAAGATCTCGGCCACGCGCACGGTGGCCGGGTGGCGGTATACTTCGGCCGTGGGGCCGGATTGCAGGACGCGGCCTTCGTCCATGATCACGATATTGCCGCCCAGCATCAGGGCTTCGGCCGGCTCGGTGGTGGTGTAGACCACCACGGCGTCCCGCCGCTCGAAAATCTGCTGCAACTCCACGCGCAGTTCTTCGCGCAGCTTGTAGTCCAGATTGACCAGGGGTTCGTCCAGCAGCAGCAACTGGCTCTCTTTCACCAGGGCCCGGGCGATGGCCGTGCGTTGCTGCTGGCCGCCGGAAAGCTCGGCCGGCAGGCGGTCCAGCAGGTTGTCGATGTGCAGCATGGCGGCGGTTTCACGCACCCGCCGGTCGATCTCGGGCCTGGCCAGTCCCGCAAGCTTGAGGGGCGAGGCGATGTTGTCGTAAACGGTCAGGGAAGGATAGTTGATGAACTGCTGGTAGACCATGGCCACGCTGCGTTTGCGCACGCCCACGCCCGTGACCTCCTGGTCGTCCACAAAAATGCGGCCCGCGCTGGGGCGATCCAGGCCGGCCAGGATGCGCAGCAGCGAGGTTTTGCCCGCCAGCGTGCGCCCCAGAACCACGTGGCGCGATCCGGAGGCCAGCTCGAGGCTGATCCCTTTGAGGTGAATTTCCCGTCCTACAAGCTTGTCAACACTTTGGAGCACCAGCGCCATACTTACTTCTCCAATGCATCTATGGCGAATCAGAAACGAGCACCAGTAGAGACCGGACGAGGAGATGGAACAGGCCGTACGAGTTTAAATTCTATAACAGGCAGAGCCGTGTTTCGCAAGTGAAAATTCAGTTCGAATTTCAGGTGGCACACGCCTGAATATGATCAATAATGAAAGCCGTCTGGGTTGGGTATCGCCAGGGCATTCTCCATGCCAAGGATCATTCGGCCACCGAGAGTTTCACTTCGGCCTTGGTCAGCACCTCCACCAGGGCCGCGGGGGGCGCCTGGTCGGTGAACAGGGTGTCGATCTCGGCGATGTTGCCCAGGCGCACCATGGCGTTGCGGCCGAACTTGGTGTGGTCCGCGGCCAGGAACACTTTGCGCGAGTTGTCGATGATGGCCCGGGCGGCGCGCACTTCTCTGTAGTCGAAGTCCAGCAGCGTGCCGTCCAGGTCGATGCCCGAAATGCCGATGATGCCGAAGTCCACCCGGAACTGCTGGATGAAGTCGATGGTGGCCTCGCCGATGAGGCCGCCATCGCGATGACGCACCAGGCCGCCGGCCACGATCACCTCGAAATGCTTGTTGGAAGATAAAATGTTGGCCACATTGAGATTGTTGGTGATCACCCGCAGGCGCTGATGCTTGATCAGGGCCTGGGCAATGGCCTCGGTGGTGGTGCCGATGTTGATGAACAGCGAGGCGTGATCCGGTATCTGGGCGGCGACCATGCGGGCGATGCGTCTCTTTTCCTGGAAGCACAGAATTTTGCGTTCGGTATAGGCCACGTTCTCGGTGCTCGAGGAGATGCCCGCGCCGCCGTGAAAACGCTGGATGAGCCCGGCTTTGTGCATGGTGTTGATGTCGCGCCGGATGGTCTGGGGGGTGACGTTGAACTCCCGGGCCAACTGCTCGATGGTCACGAAACCTGTGGATTGAACGATTTTCTGGATCTGGCGGTGGCGCAGGCCAAGATTCGGTTTGTGGCCGGCATCGGCGGTCGTTGCCGAGGGTTGGGGGGAAGGGGGTGCCATGGCGTCGCGCGATCCTCCGGGGTGCCGAATGTGGTTTAATGAACTCCAAGTTTTCGCAAACGAAAATTTATGGGTGACACCGGCGGTGGTATTTGTTAAGCTGCTGTCAAAATGAGCCGATATCCCCATTCAGGTGGATAGTATGGCGACATTAACACCCGCGGGTGCCTTTCTCAAGGCAAAAGCCGGGTGATGGTGTCGGGCAGGAGTGCCAACATGCAAACCCAAGTGCTCATCATCGGTGCCGGCGTCACCGGCGCCGGATTGGCCAGGGACCTGGCCCTGCGGGGCATCCAAAGCATCGTCGTCGAAAAGCGCGATGTCAACAACGGCGCCTCGGGCGGCAACCACGGGTTGTTGCACAGCGGCGCCCGCTACGTCGTTTCCGATCCGGCCTCGGCCTTCGAATGCCATCTTGAAAACCAACTGCTCAAACGCATGGCGCCCCACTGCGTGGAGGCCACCGGCGGTCTCTTCGTGGCCGTGGCCGGCGATGACGAAGCGTACATCGCCGGTTTCGCCGATGCCTGCCGGCGCTGCCAAATCGATACGGCCAGCGTGGATCTCAATGATGCCCGCGAGATGGAACCGGCCTTGTCCGACCGGCTGATCGCCGCCTTCGGCGTGGATGACGCCACCGTCGATCCCTTCAAGCTCTGCCTGGACAACATCGCCGATGCTCGGCAGCACGGCGGACAGTTTTTGCGCTACAGCCAGGTGATCGGTTTCGATATCGAAAACGGACGCATCCAGCGCACCCACGTGCGCGACGATCTCACCGGCCGCACCCGCTGGATCGAGGCCCAGGTGGTGGTCAACGCGGCCGGCGCCTGGGCCGGTCAAATCGCGGGTCTGGCCGGCGCCGAGCTGGCCATGCGCTATTCTAAAGGTACCCTGCTGGTGACCCAGAGCCGCATGGGCCAACGGGTGATCAACCGGTTGCGCCGCGCCACGGACGGCGACATCCTGGTGCCCGGTGGAACGGTCTCCATCCTGGGCACCACCTCCGAGCGGGTGGATTCGCCCGATGTGATCTACCCCGAGATTCACGAGGTGGATGCGATCATCGACCAAGGCGCAGCCATGGTGCCGGCCCTGGCGGACACCCGCTATATCCGCGCCTATTGCGGCGTGCGGCCGCTCATCGGCGGCAGCGGGCCAAAGCAGGCGGGCGACGATCGTGCCGTAAGCCGCGGATTCGCCCTCATCGACCACGGCCGGCAGCCCGAGGCCATCGCCAACTTCGTCACCATCACCGGCGGCAAACTGACCACCTACCGCCTGATGGCCGAAAAGACCGCCGACCTGGTGTGCCGGCAACTGGGCGTCACGGCCCCCGGCCGCACCCACCTCGTACCGCTGCCCAACACCGTGGATGCCCGCTGGACCGAGCCGGGGCTGGCCCCCAACACCTGGCTGCGGACGCACTCCCCCGAGGATCTATTGGTCTGTGAATGCGAAATGGTGCCCCAGAGCGTGGTGGAAGAGATCGTGGGCAGCATCAAAAAGCAGGCCGGGCGGCCCGGGCTCAAGGCCATCGGCCTGCGCAGCCGCATCGGCAAAGGACCCTGCCAGGGCACCTTTTGCAGCCAGCGCCTGGCGGCCCACCTCTATGATCGCCAACACCTTGCCAACCACCAGGGCGTGGGCGAACTGCAGGCCTTTTTGCGGGAGCGCTGGCGCGGCCAGCAACCGCTGTTGTGGGATACCTCCCTGGCCCAGGCCGAACTGCTGGAGGCGATGCACTGCGGGTTGTTTTGTTTGGAGCTGGAAGAACGCGACAGGCCGTAGGGGCGGGTTTCAAACCCGCCCCTGGGATTCGGATATTATGGGTTGGGGATGATCCCCTGTGAGGGCGGGTTTCAAACCCGCCCCTACACCGTCGGAATCGAGGCTATGCATTGCGCTATGAACAGTAAAGTAAATCAGATTGCCTGCGACCTGATCATCATCGGTACCGGTATGGCCGGCATGGCCGCTGCGCTTTTTGCCGCCCGAAAGGGGCTGGATGCGGCGCTGGTGGGAATCACCGGCGAACTGGGCTTTGCCAGCGGGCCGCTGGATCTGCTGGGGGTTCACCCCGTGGCCCAGGGGCGCATTCTGGAGGACCCCTGGCAGGGGATCGTGGATCTGTGCCGGGATGAACCGCTGCATCCTTTTGCCAAGCTGGAGATCGACGCCATCCGCAAGGCCCTGGCGGCGTATTTGGACTTTTTGCAAGCCGGCGGTTATCCCCACGCGGTCCACGGCCGGCGCAACATGACCCTGATCACCGCCGCCGGCACCCGCAAGCCCACCTATGCCGTGCCCCACACCATGCAGCACGGTCCGGTGGCCCTGGCGGCCCAGGCGCCCTGCCTGCTGGTGGACATCCAGGGGCTCAAGGGGTTCAGCGCCCGGCAGATGGCCTTGAGCCTGGAGGCATACTGGCCCGATCTGCGGCCGGTGCAAATCGCCTTTCCCGATGCGGCCAAAGGGGAGCTGTATGCCGAACATCTGGCGCGCGCCCTGGACGCGGCCCCGGTGCGGGAAAAGCTGGTGGCCGCCATCCGGCCCCATCTGGGCGACGCCCAGTGCGTGGGCCTGCCGGCCATGCTCGGCTTCTATCAAACCGTGCGCGTTATGGAGGATCTGCAACAGGGACTGGGGGTGCCGGTCTTCGAAATCCCCACCATGCTGCCTTCGGTGACCGGCGTGCGCTTGCGCGAACTGTTCGAACAGCGCCTGCCGCCCCTGGGCATCCGCCCCTTCTGGCAGCAGCGGGTGCTGGACGTTCAGCGTTTGAACGACGGCCGTTGGTCCCTGGGCGTGGGATATGCCGAGGTCGAGCACCGGGTCATTGCCCGCGGCGCCATCCTGTGCAGCGGCCGCTTTTTTGGCCGGGGCCTGCATGCCCGGCGCAACGGCATCCAGGAGACGGTCTTCGACCTGCCCGTGGTTCAGCCCATGGACCGCGCCACCTGGCACCATAAAGATCTCTTCGATCCCCATGGCCATCCCATCAACCGGGCCGGCATCGCCGTGGATGAGCAGTTCCGGCCCGTGGACGCCCAGTGCAACCCGATCTACCCCAACCTTTTCGCCGCCGGTTCGATCCTGGCCTATCAGGATTGGATGCGCCAGAAGTGCGGCAGCGGCCTGGCCATTGCCACGGCATATGGCGCCGTGACTTCTTGCGGTGCGTTTTTGACGTAGGGGGGAATAACCATTCGCCCCTACTTTTCCTATCCGCGATTAATCCTTTTTAGAAGCCGGTCGATAGCAGTTCAGGTGACAGACCCATTGCGGCAATGCCGGCAAGCGCGCAACGCGCTTTAACCGCGTGCCGAAAGACAAGCTGAACCGGTTTTCAGCCCCATCGGGTTGCAACGGGCCCCATAAGAAAAGGTGAACACTTTATGAGCAGATATGTCTCGCGCATGTATTCTATGCTGGCCGCCTTGTTCTTCGTTATCGCCATGGCCGCTTCGGTGGTGGCCGCACATCCCGTCCAGGCCGCTGCGCCCCCTGGCGACGGCAGCCTCGATATCAACACCATGACCCGCATGGAGTACGCCGGCGCCGTATCGATGGCCAAGGAGGGGATGCGCCTGGTCTACGGCGACATGAGCGCGGCGGACGAGGCGCGCTTCGAAGCCGAATGGCTGCCCCTCTTTGCCCATCCCGACCGCGCGGTGATCGAATATCTCAACCGGCTCAATCCGCTGCTCACCCGCTTTTTCGCCATCCGGGACAGCCTCAACGAAGCCCTGGCCTCCCAGCAGGCGGTTCACTTCGAACTGGCCGTGGCGGCCGACGAAAATGACGACCCCCTGATGCGCGAGCTGCTCATGGCCGATCACATCACCGCCTTGTCCATCGCGCGGCTCAACCGGCAGCTCGGTCAAGTCGTCGACCGGATCGTGGCCCTGGGCGATCTGCCCAAGGCCGAAGAGGCGCGGCAGTCCGCCCGTAAGCGTCACCAGGAGGCCCTGCAACTGCTGGCGCCGGCCAAGGCGGGCGACGGGCAGTGGGTGTTGGTGGATCGCAAGGTCGTGGCCCAGCACGCCGCCGACCACGTCAACCGTAAGCCCAGCCGCATGGAACGCGGTGAAAACGGCCAGATGGTCAAACTGAGCGCCGAAGCGATCGAGGCCCGCCTGCTCTATTCCCGGCAACGGGTCGATTTCCAGGCCGGCCGGGCCACCCTGGGTTTCGTCAACAACGATACCAGTCAGGGCTGGCAGGTAGATCTGGCGTGGCAGGAACCGCCGCTGCGTCTTTTTCCCGGCGAGACGTTGAACCTGAGGGTCGGCGCGCGCATGGCGCTGTTGGCCAAAGCGACCGCTTCCCCGAAAGGCAAAGCCATCAAGGCCAATGGGGCCATCCGGGCGACGGCCTTTCGCACCCTGAATTCCATAAAATGGCCGGAAGACAGCTCGATCTGGCGCGCGGGAGAGGGCGCCGCCGATGTGATCGTCGATGGGCAGACCCGGGAACTCGAGCGCTGGTTGGCCTTGCGCACCACCACCGCGGAAGGCATGGTCGGCGAGCCGGGCACCCAAGCCTTCGAGGCGCCCGAGCCCCATCGCAACGATCCCTCGCCGCCCTATGCCGCCATCGATCCCAGCGGGCAGTCGATGCTGGTGGATGTGATGGGGCTGATCGAGTACCGCGAATCCGATCACCAGATTAAACAGCCCAGGGAGAATTACTTCCGGGTGCGCTACATCTACCAATGGGATCCTGACGGCGCCAGCTTTACCGCCTGGGCCGGGGATGACGGCGGCCAGAACATCGCCGGGGCCAAGGCGGCCCCGGCCAAAGCAGGCGCCCAGCCGGCGGCCAACGACGAAGCGGAGGTAACAGAGAGCGCCCGCCTCGCCCAGCGCACCTTCCATCAGGCGAACATCAAGTATTTCGAGCACAACCTGCGCTCCCTGGAAGAGCGGCTGCGGCAAACCAGCGACCCCCAGGCCCGGGATGCCATGGTGCGGGACATCCTCTGCCAGAAAAGCGCGATCCAGAGGGAAAAAGATGCCATCGCCAGCGCCCAGAGCGGGCGCTTCGTGCGCACCCGGACCGAGCTGGACGCCCTGAACATGAAGATCATGCTCGAGGAGAGCCTCAAGGCTGCGGACGATGTCGGCGACATGCAGCGGCTCATGGAGCGGGCCCCCCGCTTGATCCGCCTGGCCAAACCCGAAGACCAGCGCGAGCTGACCGAGTTTTTCTACCGCAACGCCAGCGGCGGGCCGGACAGCCCGCTGACGACCGAGAAGGCGCGGGCCCTGATGCGGACCCTGGGCAACCGCATCGGCGGCGAGTTGGCGCAGCAGGCCGCCACCAATGAATTGGCGGCCATCGACGCCGCCGAGCGCCTGGAGCGGGCCGAGAACGTCAAAACCTTTGCCGATGGCTACCTGATGGTGCTCTCGGTGGCGGCGCCGGTCTATCACGCCTACGCCGCTCCCAACCTGATCGCGGCCGGGATGCGGGCCAAGCAGATGAGCCGGCTCTACACGCTCTACCAGGGGACCACCGGCTATATCGAAGGCGGGCCGGCCAAGGCCTTCAGCGCCGTGGCCAGCAGTTACAACACGGTGACCACCCTGGCCAACGCGGCCATGGAAGGGTACCAGAGCGGCGTGCTCCAGCATCTGGACGAATACGCCAAGAACCCGACCACCACCACCCTCGACGAAGGTTCCGCCGGGATGTACGGCGCCGTCTGGAATGTGGGCAAGGAGGCGGTCAAGGGGTATGTGCTCAAAAAGACCGTGGGCGCGCTGATGCCGACCCAGGCCGGCACCGCGCCGGTGCGCCAATCGCCGACCATCGCACAACAGATCAACCAGGCCCACTTCCAATCCCGTCAGGCCAACGGACGGGCCAAGGTGAAACTTTTCCAGCAGCGGGCCGCCCGCCTGGCCGACGCCGGACGCGCCGGGACGCCCCAGGAGGAAGTGCTGCGTCTGCGCGAGCATATGGGCGAGGTCTACACCGCCGTCAAGGGGGACTATTTCGCCAAGATGCACCTCAAAGCGCTGCAACGCGCGGGGGACGCCAAAACGGTGCATTACTACAACTCCATGGAGCGCCAGTACCGGGGCCGCCTGACCGCCGAGGTGGAGCGGCGCATGACCGCGGCGGGCTTCAGCCCCCAGCGCTACAAGACCTTTTCCAACTCCGCCTCCCGGGGCAGCGTGGGCATGGATCTGGACTTCGGGGTGGAGGAGCCGCCGCGCACCGTGCTGCAGAGCGGGCGGCGCGTGCCCAATCCGGAACACGTGGCCTGGCGGCGCACCATCACCCAGCGGCTGCCCGACGGCACCGTGGTGCGTCGCAGCCCCTATGAACTCCAGGTGGTCGGCAACGACGCCTTACAGGCCGCTTACCAGGAGATCTATGGGCGCCCGGCGGGCGAAGCGATGATCGAATTCACCTCCAGCTACCATCCCGAGGCGTACCGCGATCTCTCCTGGCTGGGGGACAAGGGGATCAAGACCGCCCTGGTCTACGCCACCGATCCGGCCTGGGTGCAACAGGCCGCCGATGTCACCACCTTCAAAGTGCACCACATGCCCAAGGCAAACCCCAGTCTGGGCCATTACGGCCTGATGCAGGAGCGCATGCGCGGGCTGGCCAAGGATTTCGAAACCAAGGTCGATCCGATGATCACCGGCTCCAAACGCCAGAATCCCGTGGCGGTCAAGCATCTGCGGGAACTACACAGCGTTTTTCAGCGCTTCGGGCAAGACGAAATCGGCCCCCTCGAAGCCGAACGCCGGGTGCGGGAGCTGACCGGGGGTTTGGGCATCGAAGAGGCCGCCGACCAGTTTTCGGTCATGATGCGCGGACTGCGCAATACGATCCGCCGCTAAGCAGGTCGGCTTTTTGGGCCGTGTTGCGCCCCTTTTTCAAATGGCTGCCCGGCATCGACGCACCCGAATTTTGTAGCAGAAGGGAAAAAATGATTTCACTTTCCCCGATAACATTTTAATCTGCTGGAAACGAAAGGAGAGGCAAGATGGGCGATTACATCGGCGCTTTGGACTTGGGCACCACCAGCAACCGCTTCATCGTCTTCGACCGCCAGGGGCGCATCGTGGGCCTGGACCAGAAAGAGCACCGTCAGATCTTCCCCCAGCCCGGCTGGGTCGAACACGATCCCCTGGAGATCTGGCACAACAGCGGCGAGGTGATCCGCGGGGCCCTGGCCAAGACCGGCCTCGCCGGCCGGGACATCGCGGCCATCGGCATCACCAACCAGCGCGAAACCACGGTGGTGTGGGACCGGCGCAGCGGCCGGCCTTACATGAATGCCATCGTCTGGCAGTGCATGCGCACCGACGACTTGTGCCGCCGCCTGACCGCCGACGGCGGCCAGGACCGTTTCCGGGAGCAAACCGGACTGCCCATCTCCACCTACTTCTCCGGCCCTAAGCTGCGCTGGGCCCTGGATCACGTGCCCGCGGCGCGAGAGGGCGCCATCAAAGGCGAGGCGCTCTTCGGCACCATCGAGACCTGGATCATCTGGTGGCTCACCGGCGGACCCGACGGCGGCGCGCATGTCACCGATGTCTCCAATGCCAGCCGCACCCTGCTCATGAACCTGAAGACCCTCGCCTGGGATGCCGAGATACTCAAGGTCCTCGATATTCCGGCCGGTATGCTGCCGCGCATCGTGCCCTCCATCGACGCCGACACCTGGGGGCTCACCCTGCCCGACGGACCGCTGGGGGCCGAGGTGCCGGTGTGCGGCGCCCTGGGCGACCAGCAGGCGGCCCTGGTGGGCCAGACCTGCTTTGCCGTCGGCGAGGCCAAGAACACCTACGGCACGGGCTGCTTTTTATTGCTCAACACCGGCACCGAGGCCGTCGCCAGCCGCCACGGCCTGATCACCACCGTGGGGTACCAAATCCGGGGGCAAAAGCCGGTCTACTGCCTGGAAGGCTCCATCGCCATCGCCGGCGCCCTGGTGCAGTGGCTGCGGGACAACCTGGGCTTCATCCACAGCGCGGCCGAGATCGAACCCCTGGCCCGGGGGGTGGCCGACAACGGCGGCGCCTACATCGTGCCGGCTTTTTCGGGTTTGTACGCCCCTTACTGGCGCGCGGACGCCCGGGGCGTGATCGTGGGCCTGACGCGCTACATCGACCGCCGTCACATCGCCCGGGCCGTGCTCGAAGCCGTGGCCTACCAGACCCTGGACGTGGTCGAAGCCATGGCCAAGGATTCGGGCGTCTCCCTGAGCACGCTGCGGGTGGATGGCGGCATGGTGGCCAACGAACTGCTCATGCAGTTCCAGGCCGATGTCCTGGGCGTGCCGGTGATCCGCCCCAAAATCACCGAGACCACGGCCCTGGGGGCCGCTTCGGCGGCGGCCCTGGCCATCGGTTTTGCCGGCAGCATCGAAGAACTCAAGCGCAACTGGGTCATGGACAAGCGCTGGGAACCGGCCATGGCCGCGGCGCAGCGCGCCAAGGGGATCGCCGGTTGGAAGAAGGCGATAGAGCGCACGCTCAATTGGATCGATTAAAGGGTGGAGCGTTCGACCTATGCAATTCTCGTTTGCCACCGCCCATAACATTCTCTTCGGTCCTGGAACGGTCTCCCGGGCTGCCGACGACGCCGCGCGGCTGGGAAAGCGCGCCCTGCTGGTCACCGGCCGCAACCCGGAGCGGTCCGCCGATTTCAGCCGGCGGCTGGCCCGGGCCGGCGTGGACCCGCTCGACTTTCGCGTGGCCGGCGAGCCGGAGATCGAAACGGTGGTGGCCGGCGCGGCCCTGGCGCGCCGGGAGCAATGCGACCTGATCATCGGCCTGGGCGGCGGCAGCGCCCTGGATGCGGCCAAGGCCATCGCGGCCCTGGCCGTCAACACCGACCCCATCGAGACCTATCTGGAGGTCATCGGCCAGGGGCAACCCCTGACCCGAACGCCCCTGCCGTGCATCGCCATCCCCACCACGGCCGGCACCGGCAGCGAAGTCACGCGCAACGCCGTGCTCAAGAGCGTGGCCCACAAGGTCAAAGTCAGCCTGCGCGGCGACGGCATGCTGCCGGCCCTGGCCGTGGTGGACCCGGAACTGACCCTGGGGCTGCCGCCGGACGTCACGGCCGCCACTGGCTGTGATGCCCTGACCCAACTGCTCGAAGCCTTCGTCTCCACCAAGGCCAACCCCTTGACCGACGGCCTGTGCCGCGAGGGCCTGTCCCGCGCCGCCGGAGCCCTGCCCCGGGCCGTGGCCCATGGCGACGACCTTGCTGCCCGCAGCGACATGGCCCTGGCCAGCCTCTTCAGCGGTCTGGCCCTGGCCAATGCCGGCCTGGGCGCCGTGCACGGCATCGCCGGACCTTTGGGCGGCATGATTGCCGCCCCCCACGGCGCCGTCTGCGCCCGGCTGCTGCCCGAAGTGATGGCGGCCAACGTGCGGGCGCTGACCCAACGGGCGCCCCAGAGCGTGGCCCTGAACCGTTACCGCTGCGTCGCCCAGATCCTCACGGGCGCGCCCCAGGCCACGGCAGCCGACGGTGTCCTGTGGGTGCGGCAACTGGTGGACCAATTCGCCATTCCGCCCCTCTCCCATTGGGGACTCGCCGCCGCGGCCGTTCCCGAACTGGTGGCCCACGCCCGGCGGGCCAGCAGCATGAAGGGCAATCCGGTCGAACTGACACCGGCAGAGTTGACCGGGATCATCTCGAAAGCCATGGAGCATGCAAAAAATACTAGCGATTGATGACGATGCGGACAATCTCGCCAAGCTGCCCGCATTGCTGAAGAATCTTAAACCGGAGTGCGCCGTGAGCACCGCCGCGTCCGGAGCGGAAGGGATCGAGCGCGCCGGGGCCGAATCCCCCGACGTCATCTTGCTCGCCGCGGGCATGCCGGAGATGGACGGCTTTGAAACCTGCCGGCGGCTCAAATCCCATGAACGCACGAAGCATATTCCGGTGATTATGATCATGGCCTCGGGAATGGATGCCCGGAGCCGGATGAGTGGGCTGGAGGCCGGCGCCGAGGCTTTTTTGACCGCGCCCATCGACCCATCTGAATTGATATCCCAGGTGAAGGTCGCCCTGCGGATCAAACAAGCCGAGGACGCGCTGCGCAGGGAGAGAAACTCCCTGGAACAAGCGATCCGGGAAAGAACCGCCTCGTTGCTTCTGGAGATCGCCGAGCGCAAGAAGGCCGAGGCGCAGATCCAGCACAACGAAGCACGGCTCAGGAGCCTCGTGGGCATTTTTCAATATCGCGCCCAGAGCAGGCGTGAGTTCCTTGACAATGCGCTCCAGGAAGCCATCCAACTCACGGAGAGCAGCATCGGCTACATCTATTTCTACCATGAAGAGCGCCACCAGTTCGTCCTGAACACCTGGTCGAAAGAGGTCATGAAGGAGTGCGCCATCGACAAACCGCCGACCTGCTACGAACTGGATCAGACCGGTATCTGGGGCGAAGCGGTCCGTCAGCGCAAGCCCATTGTCATCAACGACTTCCAGGCCGCGCATCCGCTCAAGAAAGGATATCCCCAAGGCCATGTTGCCCTGACGCGATTCCTGACCGTGCCGATCTTCGAGGCACAGCGGATCATCGCGGTGGTGGGCGTCGCCAACAAGGGCAGCGACTACGACGAAACGGATGTGTTGCAGCTCACCCTGCTGATGGACGCCGTCTGGAAAGCGGTCGATATCGAAGAAGCCAAAGAGGCGTTGCGCGAGAGCGAAGAAAACCACCGGGCCCTGGTGGAGGGATTGCCGGACATCGTGATGCGTTTTGACCGCCACGGGCGGCACCTGTTCGTCTCCGACAACGTCAGCCAGATGGTAGACCTTCAGGCCACGCAATTCATCGGCCGGACCCACCGCGAGCTGGGTTTCCCCGAAGCCCAATGCCGGTTCTGGGAGCAGGCCATCGGGGCGGTCTTCGACAGCGGCGTGCCCTCGGAGACCGAGTTCAGCTTCGATGGCAAACAAGGGCCGGTGATCTGTAACTGGCGGCTCGTGCCCGAACGGGACGCCGGCGGGATGGTCCGCTCGGTGCTTTCGATCAGCCGCGACATCACCGCCCACCGGCGGGCCGAGCAGAGTTACCGCACCTTATTCAACGAGATGCTGAACGGTTTTGCGCTGCACGAGATCGTTTGCGACGCGGCCGGCGATCCGGTCGACTATCGTTTCCTGGCCGTCAACCCGGCTTTCGAGCGCTTGACCGGCCTGACGGCGCAAGCGATTGTGGGCCGAACCGCGCTGGAGGCGCTGCCGGGCACCGAGCGGCACTGGATCGAGACCTATGGTAAGGTGGCGCTGACCGGAGAACCGGTCTTCTTCGAGAACTACAGTGCGGCAATGGACAAGCATTTCGAAGTGACAGCCTTCCGGCCTGCCGCCGGCCAGTTCGTCTGCATCTTCGCCGACATCACCGAACGTAAGCGGGCCGAGCAGGAGCAGGCCAAACTGCAGGCCCAGCTCCAGCAGGCCCAGAAGATGGAATCCGTTGGACGGTTGGCGGGCGGCGTGGCCCACGATTTCAACAATATGCTGAACGTGATCCTCGGGCACACGGAGATGGCCTTGGAAACGGTGGACCCGGCCCAGCCGCTCTTCGGCGACCTCACCGAAATCCGCAAAGCGGCCCATCGCTCGGCCGACCTGACCCGGCAACTGTTGGCCTTTGCCCGCAAGCAAATCGTGGTTCCCAAGGTGCTGGACCTGAACGAAACCGTCGAAGGGATGCTCAGGATGTTGCGGCGGTTGATCGGCGAGGACATCGAACTTGCCTGGTTGCCGGGCCTGGCGACCTGGCCGGTTAAGGTGGACCCTTCCCAGATCGACCAGATCCTGGCCAACCTGTGCGTCAATGCCCGGGCCGCCATCGTTGGCGGGGGCAAGGTCACCATCGAAACGGGCAACGCCGCCTTGGACGAGGCCTATTGCGCGGCCCACCCGGGGCTTGTTCCCGGCGAATATGCGTGCCTGTCCGTGAGCGACGACGGTCGCGGCATGGACCCGGAAACCCTGGCCCATATCTTCGAACCCTTTTTCACCACCAAGGAGGTCGGCGAGGGCACCGGCCTGGGGCTGGCCACGGTCTACGGCGCCGTCCAGCAGAACAAAGGCTTTATCGACGTGCGCAGCGCGCCGGGCCAGGGATCGATCTTCAGCGTCTATCTGCCCCGCCATGTGGGTGAGGCCGGCCGGGCGCTGACCGAAGGTGCGGCGGAAGAAGCCGTGGGCGGCCAGGAGACCATCCTGCTGGTGGAAGATGAACCCATCCTTTTGAAACTGATCCAGATCATGCTCGAACGGCAAGGCTACACCGTGCTGGCGATGAACTCGCCGAGCGAAGCCGGCCGCCTGGCCGCGGAGTACGCCGACCCGATCCATCTGCTGATGACCGATGTGGTCATGCCGGGGATGAACGGCCGGGAGCTGTGGCAACAGATCGGCGGACTGCGGCCGGAAACCAAATGTCTGTTCATGTCCGGTTACACCGCCAACGTCATCGCCGACCACGGCGTGCTGGACCCAGGCGTGCACTTCATCCAGAAGCCGTTTATGCGTAAGCAGTTGGCCGCCAAGGTCCGGGAGGCGCTGGAACAAAAGATCTGAACGGTCTCCGATTTGGGGTCTCATGGAACACGTGTTAATCATCGGCGGCGGGGTGGGCGGGGCCTTGGCCCACGACCTGGCCCTGCGCGGTTTCCGGGTCACCCTGGTGGAAAAGGGCGAGCTGCTTTCGGGCACCACCGGCCGCCACCACGGGCTGCTGCACAGTGGGGCGCGCTATGTGCTGCACGATACCGCCGCCGCCCGGGAGTGCTGGGAAGAGAACCAGATCCTGCGTCGCATCGCGCCCCAGGCCATCGAGCCCAACGGCGGGCTCTTCGTGGCCGTGGATGAAGAAGATCTCTCCTTCCGGGAACGCTTCCTTTCGAGCTGCCGGGATGCAGACATTCCGGCCCGGGAGATCCCGGTGGCGCAAGCCCTGGCCCTGGTGCCGGCCCTGAACCCGGAAGTAAAAGCGGCGCTGCGGGTGCCCGATGCGGCCATGGATGCCTGGCGTCTGGCCCTGCCCTTTTTCGCCACGGCCCGGGCCAACGGCGCCGTGATCCGTCCCTACTGCGAAGTGACGGCGCTGGTCCTCAAAGGCAACACCGTCGCCGGCGCGCGCATCGTCGATCACCGCACCGGGCGCAGCGAAGAGATCGGCGCCGACCTGGTGGTCAATGCGGGCGGCCCCTGGGCCGGGCGCATCGCGGCCCTGGCCGGCGTGCAGGTGCCCGTCCAGCCGGCCCCGGGGGTAATGGTGTCGGTGGCCGGACGGCTGAGCCAGATGGTGGTCAACCGGCTGCATCCGGCCGGCGAGGGGGACATCATCGTGCCCCAGCGCCGCCTGAGCATCCTGGGCACCACCGCCTGGCTGGCCGACGACCCGGACCGGGTGACGGCTCCGACCGAACATGTCCGGCGCTTGTTCGACCTGTGCGCCCAATTACTTCCCGCAGTGCGGACCATGCCGCCCCACGCCGTGTGGAGCGCCAGCCGGCCGCTGCTGCTCTCCGGCCAAAGCCGGGACCCGTTTGCCATCAGTCGGACCTTCGACTGCTTCGACCATGCCCGGCGCGACCGGGTGGAAGGCCTGGTCACCCTCATCGGCGGCAAGGCCACCACCCTGCGGGCCATGGCCGAAAAGAGCGCCGACCTGATCTGCCGCAAGACCGGCCGCGACAGCGTCTGCCGCACCCGGGAGACGGTTTTGCTGCCCTATCGGCGCTACTGGCCGTAGGGGGGCGGTTCAAAGGAACCATTGCATGGAAGAAAAAGAAAAGCAGATCGGCCAAACGCCAACGCGCCGCATCGATTTCAAGATTTCACGCTTCAAGCCGGGCCTGATCGATCCGCCCCGCTTCCAGACGTATTCCGTGGAAGTAAACGCGGCCATGACGGTGCTGGATTGCCTGGAGCAGATCCGCCTGACCCTGGACCCTGGCCTGGTCTACCGCCATTCGTGCCACCACAGCGCCTGCGGCACCTGCGCCTGCATCGTCAACGGCAGCGAGCGGTTGGCCTGCCTCACGCGGGTCTGGGACCTGGAAAGCCGGACAGTGATCCTGGAGCCGCTGCGCGGCTTTGCCCGCATCGCCGACCTGGCCGTGGACATGACCGGCTTTTACCGGGATATTCAAGCGGAGTGGGAGGTGCTGCGGCCCGCCGAGCCCCTGGCGGGCGGGGGCGACGGCGGGGGCGCCCTGCGCCTGGAGAATTGCATCGAATGCGGCGCCTGCGTATCGGTCTGTCCGGCCGCGGCCGCCCAACCGGGGTTCATGGGGCCCGCGGCCCTGGCCGCCGTGCACAATCAGATGCAAAAAGCGCATGCCGACGAGCGCGCCGCCCTGCTGGCCCGGGCCGCCGCGCCGGATGGGGCGCCGATGTGCGAAAGGGCCCTGGCCTGCAGCCGGGTGTGTCCCACGGGGGTCTATCCGGCCCGTCACATCGCCGACCTGCGCCGGCTGATGTAGGGGCGAGCATCGGTGCCGCTTGCGGCGGATATCGGGCGACCGCCGGTCGCCCCTACTTATCGCGGGACGGCAGGCTGAAAAAGAAGACGGCCCCTTCATCCACGGAGGACTGGGCCCACACCCTTCCGCCGTGACGCTCGACGATCTGTTTGACCATGGCCAGGCCCAGGCCGCTGCCGTCGGATGTCTGGGCGTCCTGCAGTCGCTGGTAAATGCCGAACAGCTTGTCTGCGTTCTGCATGTCGAACCCCACCCCATTGTCCTTGACGTAAAAGGTCCGGTACCCGCTGCGGCCCATGTGGGCCGGCAGGCAACCGATTTCGATCTTGGACGTCTTGCGGGCGCGGCTGAATTTGAGCGCATTGTCCAGCAGGTTGTGCATCACCTGCCGGATCAAGGCCGGGTCGCCCTGGGCGGACGGCAGCGGCCTGAGTTCCAGGCGCATCTGCCGGCCGGGCGCGGCCGCGCGCAGTTCGTCGCACACCGCTTGGAAAAGGGCCGACATGGGGATCGTCTCCGGGATCATGGCGGAATGGCTCAGCCGTGTGAAGGCGAGCAGGTCCCCGATGCGCCGCTTCATGGTGCGGACATGGGTGCGGATCTGTTCCAGGGGCGCAAGGCTCGCGGCCTCCAGGCGCTCTTTGACGTTTGCTTGCATCTGCCGGGCGCAATCGTCCACCCCGTCCAGGGGCGCGCGCAGCTCCTGGGAGACCGATTCGATCCAGGTTTTCAGATGTTGGTCGACGGCGGCCCGTTCCGCCTGGGCGGTCTCCCGCTGGCGGGTCGCTCCTTTTTGGTGCAGCCAGGCGAAATAGACCGCTACGGCGGCGAAGAACGACAGCAGCAGGGAGACCTTCAGGATCATCCGGCCCCGGACCGCCAGGGGCGCGAACAGTTCCCGGGCATCCACTTGAACCACCATGAACCAGGGGGTCCCGGGGATCGGTCGGACCGCGGCAAACACCGGGATGCCCCGATAGTCGACCCCCTCCACCACCGCCTGTCGGTCACGGTCCATGAGGGCGGCCGGCAGTTCGGCGCTTTCAAGCGGCATGCGCAGCGTCAGGGCCGCTTCCGGTTGGTGGCGCAGCGCATTCAAAAAAATCACATCCTGGCCTTCGACCTGCAGCAACTGGGTTTCGGCCGAGGGGCTGGCGCTGGGCCAGGTCTGTACCAGGGGATAGAAGAACGGCTGCGGATCGATGCGCAGCAGCAGGACCGCCACGAGCCGTTCCTTGCCGGAAATCAGGGTCTTGAGAGGCACCAGCAGATCGAGATGGATCTTGGCTTGCTCGTCGCGCTGAAATTCGGAGAGCATGACGCAGCCGCAGGCCGCGGCCTCTATGGCCAGCCGCAGGGTGGGGTCGTCCAAGGGGCGGGGCGCTTCGCCCACCGCCAGGGTGACCGTTCCCTTGGCATTGAGGAGCAGAATCGACCGATAGCCCTGGTGCTGCTGGAGCGCCTCCAGATAGGCGCGCAGATCCCGGGTGGCGCCGGCGCGGACCTCTTTGATCAGCAAACGATCGACGCGCAGCAGTTCGGCCTGGCTGCGCTGGGCATCCACCCACTGGGTGATTTGGCGCGCCTTCAGATCGGCGGTAAAGGCCAAGGCGGCATGGTGGTCGCTGCGCAGGCTGCTTTTCAAGCCCAGATAATGGAAGTAGCCGCCGGCGCCGATGGCCGAGACCAGCAGCACGAATGCGAAGGGGAATAAAAGCCTGGAAAATCGATGGTTCGTCAATTCGAAAAATCCTTCTTGCGATCGTCGTGATCCAGGACCTGGCGCACCTTGAACGCCAGGTCCCGGGTGGAAAAGGGTTTCTGGAGAAAATGCACGCCCTGGTCCAGCACCCCGCGATGGGCGATGAGATCGGCCGTGTAGCCGGACATGAAAAGGCATCTTGCCTCCGGGTGAAGCGCGCGCACCTTTTCAGCCAATTCGCGGCCGTTCATCTCCGGCAGGACCACGTCGGTGACGAGCAAATCGATCGGTCCTTCGTGCCGGCCGGCCAGGGCGATGGCCGCCTCGGGGCTGCCGGCGGTCAAGACGCGGTATTCCATGATTTCGAGAATCTTGCGGGTGAGCGTCAGGATGGCCTCTTCGTCCTCGACCACCAGCAGGGTTTCACCCCGGCTCTTGGGGATCTCCTCCGCTTCCGGGGGCGATACCGCCACGGCTTGACCCGCGTGCCGGGGAAGGTAGATCTTGAAGGTCGTCCCCCGATCCGGTTCGCTGTAGACATTGATGGCCCCCTCGTTTTGCTGGACGATGCCATAGACCGTGGCCAGCCCCAGACCGGTGCCTTTGCCCACTTTTTTGGTCGTAAAGAAGGGCTCGAAGAGATGCTCCAGGACCGCTTTGGCCATGCCGTGGCCGTCGTCGCTCACCATCAGCAGCACGTAGGCGCCGGGTGCGATCCCGGGGTGCGCCGCGCCGTCGGCTGCATCGAAGCAGACATTGACGGTCTCGATGCTGATCTGGCCGATGTCGCCGATGGCGTCCCGGGCGTTGACGCACAGATTGGCCAGGATCTGGTTGAGCTGGGAGGGGTCCATGCGCACCGGCCACAGCCCGGGCCCCGGCAGCCAGGCCAGGGTGATGTTCTCGCCGATGAGCCGCCGCAGCATGTTGAGCAGGCTCTCCACGCAGGTGTTCAGGTCGAGGACGATCGGCATAATGGTCTGCCGGCGGGCAAAGGCCAGCAACTGTTGGGTAATTTCCGCCGAGCGCTGGGCCGCTTGGAAGATCCCCTTGAGATGTTCCCACAGCGGATGGTCGGGGGCCGTTTTGGCCAGGGCCATCTCGGTATATCCCAGGATGACGCTGAGCATGTTGTTGAAGTCGTGGGCCACGCCGCCGGCCAGGCGGCCGACCGATTCCATCTTCTGCGCCTGGCGCAACTGCTCTTCGAGCTTGCGCCGTTCGCTGATGTCCTGGATCGTGCCGAAGACTGCCGCTGGCTTGCCTTGCTTGTAGCGGACGGCGAGCAAGGCTTGCACGTACAGGATCTTGCCATCCTTGCGCACCAGGCGGTATTCCTTGGGGCCATGCTGGATCTCGCCCGAGGCGATGCAAGCCTGCAGCCAGGCGGTAATCTGGGGCAGGTCCTCCGGGTGATGGATCTCGCGATCGATGCGGGCATAGTCGAAGGATTCGCATTTTTCATAGGCCAGCAGGTCGAACATGGCATCGGACCAGGTGACGGTCCCGCTTTCGATCTCCCAGGTGAAATCGCCCATTTTGGCGATGCGCTGGGCCGTGATCAACCGTTCCCGGCTTTCCAGCAGGGCGCGTTCGGCGGCCTGGCGCGCCACGATCTCCCGTTCGGCCTCCAGCATCTTCTGTTCGAGCTTGCGGATCAGCCGCTCGTTGTACAACTTGAAGACCGTTTCGTTATCGGTCGGCGCCGGTGCAGCGGCCGTCTGCGCGGTGCGCCGGGCGGCGGCGCCCAGCACCGCATCCATGGCCTGCATGAACACCTCCGGCTCGCACGGTTTCACGAGAAAGCGGTCGGCCCCCAGCTTGAGCGCCAGGGCCTCGTCCTGGGGGCCCGTATAGGTGGCAGTATAAAAGATAAACGGGATGGCACGCAGCGTTTCGTCCTGCTTGACTTTGCGGCAAAACTCGAAGCCGTCCATGACCGGCATGAGGATGTCGCTGACGATCAAGTCGATGGGAATGGTTGCCAGCATCGCCAGGGCATCGGCGCCGTTGGCCGTCCAGTACACGCCATGACCGTTGCCCTTGAGCAGGCTTTCCAGCAGATAGCGGCTCTCTTCATGATCTTCGACTATCAGGATGTTCATCGCGGGCTCTTTTGCTGGGGTTGGTTGCGTTCAGGGGGAAGGAAGCTTCGGATTTCGTCCACGAAGCTCTCCGGGTTGATGGGCTTTTCGATATAGCCGGTGGCCCCCGCGGCCAGGACGCGCTCCCGGTCGCCGACCATGGCATACGACGTGACCGCCACGATGGGGATCTGCACCAGCTCGGGATGCTTTTTCAGTTCCTGGGCCACGGCATAGCCGTCCATCCCGGGCAGTTGGATGTCCAGCAAGATGGCCTGGGGCTTGTGGCGCAGGGCCATCCGGACGCCCTCGACGCCGCTTTCGGCCCCGATCACGGCGAAGCCGTTTTTTTCCAGCAAAAAGCGCATCAGGTAAAGATTCTGCGCATTGTCTTCGATGATCAGCAATAGATCGCTCATGCCGCCGCTCCTGCCTTGATCGGAATACGAACGGTGAAGGTGCTGCCCCGGCCCCACTGGCTCTCGACCTCGATGGTCCCGCCCATCAAAACGATCAGTTTTTTGCAAATCGAAAGCCCCAGCCCGGTGCCTTCGTGCTTGCGGGTCAGGCCGGAATCGATTTGATGGAACGGCTGAAACAGTTTGGGGATTTCATCCGGCTGCATGCCGATGCCGGAGTCCGCCACCGCTAGCAGGTAGTGATCGTCGTCGCTCCGGCAGGTGATCCGCACCTGCCCTTTTTCGGTGAATTTGAGGGCGTTGTTGAGCAAGTTGAGCAGCACCTGCTCCAGGCGGCGCTGATCCGCGGTCACCTGGGCCACATCGGCGGCCATCTCCAGGTTCACGGCGATACCCTTTTTATCGGCCATGGGCAGCACCACCTGCACCGATTTTTCGATGGCAGCCCGCAAATCGAAGGCGGCCGGCGCCAGCGTCAGTTGGCCGGCCTCGATTTTGGAGATGTCCAGCACGTCGTTGATCAGGGCCAGCAGATGGCGGGAACTGGTCTGCACCATGCGCATTTGTTTCTGTTGCTCCTCGTTGAGCGGTCCGGCCAGCCCCTGGAGCAGGATGCCGGTAAATCCGATGATGGAGTTGAGGGGGGTGCGTAGTTCGTGGCTCATGGTGGCCAGAAAGGCCGATTTGATCCGATCGGCCGCCTGGGCCTGCTCCATGGCCCGGGCCAGAGCGGCCGTGCGCCGCAGGACGCGCTGTTCCAGCTCGACGTTGAGCCGGTGCAGCGCTTCTTCCGCCTGCTTGCGCGCGGTGATGTCGCTGCCGATGCTCAGCACGCCCTCGATGCGGCCGTGGTCGTCGAAGTACACCTTGTTGGTCCAGGCGATCCAGACGCGCTCGCCATTACGGCGGATGTTTTCGTTGATGTTCTGCTCGAAGGCCGCGGGGTCGGCGCGGATCTGGTCGATCAGGGGGCGCAGGTCCCGACCGTCGCTTTCGGTCTCGGGCACGATGGTGCCCATCACATGCCGGCCGACAATCTCTTCTTGCGTATAGCCGAAGAAGCGCTGGCCGAATTCGTTCAGAAAGGTGATGCGCCCCTCGCCCGTCCAGTGCAGGATAATGCTGTTGGCATGTTCGAGCAGTTCGCGATACTTACGCTCGCTATCTTGCAGGGCCTGATTGATGGCGGTTATCTGGCGATTCTGCGTGCTCAACGCCCGGGTGCGGGCCTTGACCTGCCGCCTGAGCAGGAGGCTGCCCACCAGGCTGACGATAAAGGCGCTGCCCATGACCAGGCCGATGATCTTCACCCAGGCCGGCAGGGCAAAGTGGATCCTCTCGGCGGTCCAGCGTTTCAGGGATTGGTAGTACAGGGAGTGGGGCTCCTGTTTCAGGCGCGCCAGGTGGGTGTCGATGGTGCTCAACAAGGGGGCGTTGCTGCCGCGGCGGGTGGCGTAAAACAGATTGCTGGGGCTGAAAATGACGGCCGTATCTTCCAGGCCGTACCTTTCGGCATGCCGCAGCCCATAAAAGCGGTTGGTGATGGCCGCATCGGCATCGCCCGCCGCGATCATTTCAAACATGGCCTTGTAATCCGGCAGGGCGATGAGCGTGGTGTTCAGCCCGAAGCCGCCGGCCAGCTTCTCGAAGGCCGCCTGCTGCACCGAACGCTCCAGAACCACCACCCGTTTTCCGGCCAGGTCCAGGATCGATTTAATCCCGCTGCCTTTGCGGGCATAAACCTGGAACCAGGAGGAGAGCACCGGCTCCTGGTGAAAGTCGTACGTCTCGGCGCGTTCGGCCGTGTAGGCCACATCGGGCATCAGATCGATGTCGCCCCGGGCCAGCCGGTCCAGCCCTTCAGCCCAGGTGCCCGGCCGAAAAACCAGTTCCCAGCCCTCCTGACGGGCGATATCATGAATAATATCGATGAAAAAGCCCGCCGGTTGGCCGCTATCGTCGATAAAGATCTTGGGGGCGTTTTCGTAGATGCCGATGTAAACCACCCGCTCTTCGGCGTAGGCCGGCGCCAGGCCGACGAGCACCATGATCAACACAACGATGAGCGCCCGCAGGCAGGCCCTTGGCCCCCGATGCAATACCCCAGTTTTGATCATGGCGCCTCATTCCCTCGGTCCGTTCGTCTAATCCAGCGCTTGACGCACCCTGCGTGCCAGATCACTGGCTGAAAACGGTTTCTGGATAAATAGCACGCCCGGCTCCAGCACGCCATGGTGGGCGATGGCATTGGCCGTATAGCCGGACATGAAAAGATACTTGAGTACCGGGTGCATCTGCCGCAGCCGGTCGGCCAGTTCCCGGCCGTTCATGCCGGGCATGACCACATCCGTGATCAGCAGATGGATATGGGTGCCTGGCCGGCCGGCCAGATCGATGGCTTCGGCCGGGGTGCCGGCGGTCAATACCCGGTAGCCCAAGCGTTCCAGAATTTTTCCAGTCAGTTTCAGGATGGCCTGCTCATCCTCGACCACCAGCACGGTTTCTCCGCGGCCCTTGGGCGTTTCGCCCTCTTTGACCTTGGCGGCGCCGAGGGCCGGACCGGCGTGCCGTGGCAGGTAGATGCGGAAGGAAGACCCTTTGCCGGGCTCGCTGTAGACATTGATGAACCCTTCGTTTTGTTTGACGATGCCATAGACCGTGGCCAACCCCAGGCCCGTGCCGCGGCCGACCCCCTTGGTGGTGAAGAAGGGTTCGAACAGATGGGCCTGGGTCTCTTTGTCCATGCCGCTGCCGTTGTCGCTCACGGCCAGTTGCACGAAGTATCCCGGCGCAAAGCCGGGGTGGGTGGCGCAGTAGGCCTCATCGAAGCGCACGTTGCGGGTTTCGATGGTGATCTTGCCGACATCGGCGATGGCGTCGCGGGCGTTGACGCACAGGTTGGCCAGGACCTGGTTGAGTTGGGAGGGGTCCATGCGCACCGCCCACAGGCCGGTGCCGGGCAGCCAGGCCAGATCGATATCCTCGCCGATCAGCCGGCGCAGCATCTTGAGCAGCCGTTCCACGTCGGCATTCAGGTCGAGCACCTCCGGCGCGATGGTCTGCTGCCGGGCAAAGGCCAGCAACTGCCGGGTGATGTCGGCCGAGCGCGTGGCCGCATGCTGAATCTCCTCCAGGTCGGCATGCAGCGGGTCGTCCGCCGCCGTCCGGGAAAGGGCCATTTCGGCATAGCCCAGGATCACGCTGAGCATGTTGTTGTAGTCGTGGGCCACGCCGCCGGCCAGCCGTCCCACCGACTCCATCTTCTGGGATTGGCGCAACTGCTCTTCGAGTTTGCGCCGCTCGGTGATGTCCCGGGCCACGCCCTGAAAATGGATCAGGTTGCCGGCCGCATCGTGCACCGCGCCGCCGTTGGCGGTGTGCCAGCGCCATTGGCCGTCGACGTGCTGCACCCGGTATTCGAAGCCCGGCGATGGCGTTCCCGTTTCGATGATCCGGCGCATGGCCTGCAAGCAGGCCTCGGTGTCATCGGGATGGATGATGGACTGGAAGGGGCGGCCGATCAGCACCGATGGTTCGTATCCCAAGAGATAGTGCATGGCGGGCGACACGAAGAGAAATCGCCCGTCCGCATCCAAGGTAAAGATGATGTCCCGGCTGTTTTCGATGAGCATGCGGAACTTGTGCTCGCCCTCGCGAAACGAACGTTCGGCCTCCTTGCGACCGGTGACATCATGGACGATCGAGTGGATCAACACCCTATCCCCGGACGTGATCCTGCTGCTGAACACCTCCACATCGCGAATGCTGCCGTTGGCCCGGCGGTGGCGGAATTCGAAAAAGACTCGCTTTTGGGCGAGGACCTTTTTGATCTCGGCGCCGAGCGCCTCCTCCGAAAGGGTATTGATCTCCTGGACGCGCATTTGCCGGAGCCGCTCCTGGGACCAGCCGTAAAAATCCGCCGCGGCCCGGTTGGCATCGACGATCCGGCCGCTATCCGGCTCGATGATCAGCTTGACGGCGGCATGATCCTGGAAAAGGCTGCGGAAAAGGTTTTCGCTCTGGGCCAGGGCCTGGCTCACGGTTTCGATTTCGGCGATGCGCGGCCCTTTCATGGGGTGGGCCGGCACGTGCATCAGGGATTCGACGGCGCGACCCAGGCGCCGGCCGGCCAACCGCGCGCCGAGCACGCTGATCAAGGTCGCCATCAGGATGGACCCCGCCAGCATGAGGGTGGCGGTCATGATCGGGGCGCTATAGCGTCCTGCCGGAATGTCCAGGGTGACCGACCAGCGCGGCGCCAGTGTGCATGGCAGCGACAGGTGTCCTTTGGCGCCCGTGGGCCGATCCGGCACCGCCGCCGTGCCGGGTGGCCGACGCTGGGCGATGATCTCTTTTTGGCTGTCCCGCAAGGCCAACACCCAGCCATCGGGCAGGGCCACCTGGTCGAGCCGCTCCTGGAGCTGCTTGGCCTCGATGGTGCTCAGCAGCAGGAAGCGCACCCGGTTCTCGTGCAGCACCGGCACCGCCACGGCCACCAGCGGCTCTTTGGCGATCGGCCCCAGGAACAGGTCCCCCACCGCCGGTCGACCGGTGGCCAGGGCCTCGGAGGCGGCGTCATGGCCCTTGGGGTTGGGCCATTTGGGCAAGGCCTGGCCATAAGGCACGCGGGTGTGGAAGCGCATCTGCATTGAGGTGTCGGCCAACAGCACGTGGCTGCCGAAGCTTTGGCGGTAACCTTGGGCCTCTTGGTAGAGTTCGTCCCAGCGATCAGGATCGTCCGCCATGGGCGATAGCGCGAGCATCTGCAGGCCGGCGATGCGCCCTTTGAGTTGTCGATCGATGGCCGTAACGATGTTGAGCGCCATATTTTGCGCCTGCCGGTCGTATTGGGTTTGCAGGCTGCGTACGTGCTGGACGGCCAGGACGGCGGCCAGCAACAACAAGGGCAGCACGCACAGCCAGATCAGGCGGGACAAGAAGGTGCGCAGGGGCACGGTTGATATGTGGGGTTTTAGCGTATGCATGTTTCACTTTTTTGAAAACGTGGGCCGGATCTCCAGGACCCGCAGGCCATGGCCTCAATATTTATCCGAAATACGGCGGCATCGACCGCCCCGGTGGTCGTTATCTCTTTGCTTTGGCATCCAGGGGCCCGGGATCGAGGGGTGATGTGCGATGGCACAGAGCGGGCATTGGGGGCAGGCACCTATACGCAGAGAGTTCAAACCAGACATGGCTATGATAATAGGCTGGTAGATTCCGGCACGTCAAGGATGCCCTGCGCACTTTTCTCTCGGGGCAGGCCGTCAGCCCTGAGCCCGATCGAGATCGGGATAGTAAAAGTCGAGGCAGCGCGGACATAGAGTGTGCGACAGGTTGGCAACGGGTCGCTCGACCAGGGCGGGCACCCATATCCAGCGCCGCGTATTGGCCGGGTCCCGGACCTTGCGGCAATGGCAACATTGCGTGATTTGGCCCTGATGGTTGATGTATTTACGGTCGAAATCCTCGGTTGGCTCCTGGTGGTCGCGCTCTTCGACCAGATGGTTGGCGATCACCAATCCCTCGGCCCCCACCAGAGGATAAGCGCTTTGCCGGAAGCGGCGGAATCGATCGGGGGAGGAGCATTCGTAGATGTGTTCAAACGGCTTGTTGTCGCGCAGGGCCTGGCGGTAGGCCTTCCGGTAATACTCTTTTAGATCTTCCGGGAAGGCCGCGTCGATGGGATCGCCCCATTGGTAACGCGTCAGCACCGCCTGGCCGTTGTTGTTGCGGGCGAAAGTCGTCCAGGCGTGGTTGTGGGCCCGCAAACGCAGTTCGCCATCGACGATATAGATGGTGTCCGGGCTCGTCTCCAGGGAATCGAGGTCCAGATAGGCGATCTTTGTCAGAAATTCGGGATCGATGCGCATGGGTGCCTCTATAGTGTGCGGCTGCTGCGGAACTCATTGCTCCTCACGGGATGGATGCAGCACCAGACGCTCAATGGGTATCCGTACCGTGAAGGTGGTGCCTTTGCCCACTCCCAATGGTGCCTTGATGTTTTTTAACGATGTAGGAAGCAATATGCAAGCCCAGCCCCGTGCCTTTGCCGACCGCCTTGGTGGTAAAGAAGGTCTTCTCGGCATCCATGCGGCAAGTTTAAATGCGGGCCGGGATTGGTCACAAGTTGGGTGAGGGGCGCGCGGCACCCCATCATCCGTTATCCAACGCCTCCCGGACCCTGCGCGCCAGGTCGTTGGTGGAAAACGGTTTCTGGAGGAACCGCACCCCTTTGTCCAGCACACCGCGGTGGGCGATGGCATCGGCCGTATAGCCGGACATGAACAGGCATTTGAGATCCGGGCAAATCGATCGCAGCCGTTCGGCCAGTTCCCGGCCGTTCATCGTGGGCATCACCACGTCGGTGATCAGCAGCTGGATCACACCTTCGCACCGGCCGGTCAGGCCGATGGCATCGCCAGGGTCATGGGCCGTCAGCACTTGGTAGCCCAATTTTTCGAGCATTTTCCGGGTCAGCGCCAGGATCGCCTCTTCGTCCTCGACCACCAGCACCGTTTCGCCGCGGCCCTGGGAGATCTCCTCGGCTTTGGCCACCGAGATTTCGCCGGCCCGGCCCGCATGGCGAGGCAGGTAGATCCTGAACGTCGAGCCTTTGCCCGCCTCGCTGTAGACAGCGATGAACCCGTCGTTTTGTTTGACGATGCCGTAGACCATGGCCAGCCCCAGGCCGGTGCCTTTACCGATCTCTTTGGTGGTGAAAAAAGGTTCGAACAGGTGTGTCAGGATCTGTTTGTCCATGCCGCAGCCATCGTCGCTGATCGCCAGCAATACATACTCGCCGGGCCTGAAACCGGGGTGGTCCGCGCAGAAGGCCTCATCGATGAGCGCACGTTTCGTTTCGATGATGATTTTGCCGACATCGGCGATGGCATCCCGGGCATTGACGCACAGGTTGGCCAGGATCTGGTTGAGTTGGGAAGGGTCCATGCGCACCGGCCACAGGTCGGTGCCGGGCAGCCAGGCCAGGTCGATGTCCTCGCCGATCAGTCGTCTCAGCATCTTGAGCAAACCCTCCACGGAGGCGTTCAGGTCGAGCACCTCGGGAGTGATGGTCTGACGCCGGGCAAAGGCGAGCAACTGCCGGGTGATGTCCGCGGAGCGGTTGGCCGCATTGAAGATCTCCTTGAGGTCGGCGTGCAGCGGTTCGGTGGGCGGCACCTGGGCCAGGGCCAGCTCCGTGTAGCCGAGAATCACGCTGAGCATGTTGTTGTAATCGTGGGCCACGCCGCCGGCCAGTCGGCCGACGGATTCCATCTTCTGGGATTGGCGCAACTGCTCTTCGAGCTTGCGCCGATCGGTGATGTCCCGGGCCATGCCCTGAAAATGGAGTCGATTGCCGTTCGCATCGTGCACCACGCCGCCGGTGGATGTAAACCAGCGCCATTCGCCGTTGGCATGCCGGATCCGGTATTCCAATCCCGGCGTCTGGATCCCCTCGGTGAGAATCCGGCGCATGGCCTGTTCGCAGGCCGCCACCTCGTCGGGGTGGATGATGGACCGGGCGGTGCGGCCGACCATGGCGGTTTCATCGTATCCCAACAGGTGGCGCATGGCCGGGGAGACAAAGAGAAACCGGCCGTCGGCGTTGAGGGTATAGATGATGTCCCGGCTGTTTTCGATGATCGTCCGGGACCTGTGCTCGCTTTCCCGCAGGGCCCGCTCCGCCTGTTTGCGCTCGGTGATGTCTTGTATCGTACCGAACAGCGCCACGGGGGTGCCATGCTCGTATTCAATGGCCACAAAGGCCTGAACATGCAAGATCCCGCCGTCTTTGCGGACGATCCGGTATTCCTTGGGTCCATGCTTGGCCCGGCCCGATGCCATGCATGCTTTCAGCCATTTGGTAATATCCTCCCGGTCCTCGGGGTGATGGATCTGTGTGTTGACGCTTGCATAATCGATGGCCTCGGACGTTTCATATCCGAGCAGATCGAACATGGCCTCGGACCAGGTGATCGCGCAGGTTGCTGCGTTCCAGGAGAAGTCTCCCATTTTGGCGATGCGCTGGGCCGCGATCAACCTTGTCTTGCTGTCGCGAAGCGCTTGCTCGGCCGCTTGACGCGCATGGAGTTCACGTTCCGCCTCCACCATTTTCTGCTCGAGCTTGCGCACCAGCCGTTCATTGTAAAGCTGGAAGACCTCTTTGCCTTCCGCCGGCGCCGCTGTCGAAGCGCCCCCCTGGCGGGCGGCCTCGGCCATCACCTCGTCCATAGCTTTCAAAAAGAGGTCCGGCTCACAAGGCTTTACAATGAAGCGGGCCGCCCCGAGCTTCAGGGCCAGGGCTTCGTCCTGGGGGCCGGTATAGGTGGCGGTGTAGATGATCACCGGGATTACGCGCAGACGTTCGTCGGCCTTGAGCGTGCGACATAACTGGAAGCCGTCCATCACCGGCATGAGGATGTCGCTGACGATCAGGTCGATTCCATCGGAGGTGAGTATTTCAAGGGCATCGGCACCGTTGACGGCCGATTGCGCATGATGGCCGCTTGCCTTGAGAAGCGTTTCCAGCAGATACCGATTTTCTTCTTGGTCGTCGACGATCAGGATATTCATGGTTGTTGCACCCCCCTGCTTCAGGTCTCCGAGCACGATTGGCTCAGGGCCGGGTTCGCCACGGGAACCCGCACGGTAAAGGTGGTGCCCTGGCCCACCTGGCTTTGCACCGTGATCGTCCCGTTATGCTTCCGGACGATGTTGTAGGCGATGTGCATGCCCAGCCCCGTGCCCTTGCCCACCTCCTTGGTGGTAAAGAAGGGATCGAAGATTTTCGTGAGATTCTCTTCCGGGATGCCACAGCCGTTATCGGCGATGACCACTTCCGCGAACCCGTCCACCGCCCGGGTGCGGATGCGGATCACGCCGTCTTTCTCCATGGCCTGGGCCGCGTTGACCAGGATGTTCATGAACACCTGATTGAGCTGCTGGGCAAAGGCGTTGACCAGGGGCAGGTCGCCGAAATCTCGTTCGACGGTGGCCTTGTACTTGATTTCGTTATTGACCACGTTCAGGGTGGACTCCAACCCTGCGTTGATATCCATCGGCTTGAGCGCGTCGCTGCCCGGATGGGCGAAATCCTTTAGATCCATGACGATCTTCTTGATACGCTCGGTGCCTTCGCGGCAATCGCCGATGAGGGCGGCGGTGTCGGCGGTCAGGTAATCGATGTCGATCTGCTTTTCGAAGGCGGCGATCCGGTCCAGGCCGGCGCTCAGCTCCGGACCCAGCGCCGCACGCCCTCGGGGCGCGGCCAGGCACTGGTGATACTGCCGGTACTGATCGATCAGGGCGAAGAAATCCTGCGTGTAATCCCCCAGGGTCTTGAGATTGCTGCTGACGAAACCGGTGGGGTTGTTGATCTCGTGGGCCACGCCGGCCGCCAGTTGACCGATGCCGGCCATCTTGTCCGATTGCAACAATTGCTCTTTGATGCGGGAGCGCTCTTCATCGGCCTTCCGGGCCTCCGTGAAATCTTGAATCATCATCAGAATGCCGGAAAACTGGCCGCTGATATCCTTCATCTTGGCGATTTTGATATTATAGAAGGCATAACCGTCGGCCGCTTCGATCTTCTTTTCAATGGTGTCGTCGGGCAGGGCGCCGGCCGCAATTTTGTCGATTTGCTCGTAGATCCATTCCGGAAGCGGGCAGATACCCTTCGGGTCGTCATTGCCCTCGATGGATGAATTCTGCCTGGAAGCGTAGTAATGGGCCCCGGGAGCGACGTTGCCTCCGAGCCAGGCGATGGCCGAATGGTTCATGTTGGCGATTTGAAAATCGGGTTTGAAAAGAATGGCCGGAAAAGGAAGGCTTTCGAAGATCGTCAGGAATTTGTTTTTTTCATTCGTGATGCTGCGGTTGGCCCGCTGCAACTCATCCAATTGCGCCGGTCCGGGTGAACTCCATTCGACGCAAAAGCCGATTTCGATACGGTCGAAAAAGCGGCCGACCGTATAACAGCATACCGCCTTCTCCGAAGGGGCGAGACCATCATCCTGATTTATAATATCGCAATAGGCTTGGCGGTAATATTTGAGCAAGCCCAGAAACATGTCCAGTCGCACCCCGCGCTCCCGGTGACGCTTGGCCTCCTCAATTGCGAAAGCGGCAATCGGAGCGGATCGGTACTCCTGATCGGGTCCCAATTCGAGAATGTAATTGGCATCTCCCAAGGTGTCCGCAAAGGATTTGGTCAGACCGGACACCGAAATGCGCCAGGCCTCGATCAGTGTCGAGGTATATCGAGAAAACCCATTCTCGATGGCGTAATGCAAAACGCTATCCATCAATCGCTCCTCACCGCTTTGCAGTAAGGTCGCGAGTTTCAGGCGGAGCTCCGTTGCTACGATTTTATCCAACGCATGCTGCATAATGCACCGATCGAGCCTTTTCTGTGTCTTGAAATCCACCCCGGCTCCGGTTGACGATACTATCGTCGGATCGGACCTTATTCTTCCCCTGTAGCCGCATTCAGGGCGGGATTCTCGATGGGGATGCGTACAGTGAAGGTAGTGCCTTGCCCCATCCGGCTTTGGACGCCGATTGTCCCGTTATGCTTCTTGACGATGTTGTAAGCGATGTGCATCCCCAGTCCGGTGCCCTTGCCGACCTCCTTGGTGGTAAAGAACGGGTCGAAAATCCTGGAAAGATTTTTGTCCGGAATACCACAGCCGTTATCGGCGATGACCACTTCTACGAAGTTGTCCACGGCCCTGGTGCGGATGCAGATCTCCCCGTTTTTCTCCATGGCCTGGGCCGCGTTGACCAGGATGTTCATGAACACCTGATTGAGCTGCTGGGCAAAGGCGTTGACCAGGGGCAGGTCGCCGAAATCGCGCGCCACGGTGGCCTTGTACTTGATTTCGTTATTGACCACGTTCAGGGTGGACTCCAACCCCGCGTTGATATCCATCGGCTTGAGCTCGTCGCTGCCTGGATGGGCGAAATCCTTCAGGCCCATGACGATCTTCTTGATGCGCTCGGTGCCTTCGCGGCAATCGCCGATGAGCGCGGTGGTGTCGGCGGCCAGGTAGTCGATGTCGATCTGCTTTTCGAAGGCAACGATCTCGTCCAGTTCGGCGGCCAGTTCGGCGCCCATGGCCGCCCCTGCCGGCGCGGCTTGCGCGCGTTCCCTGTGGCGCCGGTACCTTGCGATCAGCGCGAAGATGTCGGCCGAGTAGTCGCCGAGCGTTTTCAGGTTGCTGCTGACGAACCCCGTGGGGTTGTTGATCTCGTGGGCCACGCCGGCCGCCAGTTGGCCGATGCTGGCCATCTTCTCCGATTGGAGCATCTGGGTCTGGGTCGCTTCCAGTTGCTTGAGCGCGTTTTGCAGCTTCCGGTTTTCGGACTCCACCTGAATGGCGGTGTGGGTCAGGCGGTCGTTGAGCGCCTCGATCTCCGCCGCCTTGCGCCGTTCCCCGGTGACATCTTTCATGACCACCACAACCAGGACCACGATGGCGTCGTCGTCGTGAATGGGCAGCACTTCCACCTGGCGATAGCGCGGGCCGGTGTCGCCGCCGGGCTCCGTCAGCAGCATATGTTCCTGCATTTTAGTGACGAAGGCGCGCCGTACGGCCTCTTCCACCGGTGGGTCGAAATAGGCCCGTCCGCTGCATCCCACAATGGCCTCGATGTCGCCGCCGACGCGGTCCCTGAACGCCTGGTTCACCGAATCGATGGTGAAATCGGGGTGGAGGGAAACGATCTCTTCCGGCAAGGCATCGAAGACGGTTTTGAGCTTGTTGCGGCTGGCGATCAGCGTCTGCTGCATCTGCTGATAGTGCTGTTCCAATTCGATGTGACGCATGCCGGTCTGTAATCGGGCGTGCAGCTCTTCCCGGTCGAAGGGCTTGCGGATGTAGTCGTCGGCGCCGGCCTGGAAGATCTCCAGCATGTCTTCTTTCTGATCCTTGGCGCTGAGCACGATGACGTAGATGTAGCGATTGAGTTTCGCGGCGCGAATGTGACGGCACAACGCCAGACCATCCATGTCCGGCATCGCCCAATCGGTGACGATGAGCGCGATGGGCCGCGCGGCCACGATGGCGATCGCTTGCCGGCCGTTTTCGCTCTCGATCACCCGATGGCCCATGGCAATGATGGTCTTCTTCAGAAGCTGGCGGCTGACGGCATCGTCTTCGACAATCAGAATATCCATAACGCATTTCCCTGTTCAGTCGTCGAACCGCAGACAGCCGTCCGCATCCCGTTCGACCCGGGTGATGCCCGGGTGCTGCTTTTCCAGTTCGCTCAAAATGGCGTCGCGGCTGCGCACCTTTTGCAGCAGCCGATCCCGTTCGCTGGCCAGATCCAGCCACTCCAGGGTCCGGCGCAGGGTGATCTTCAGGTCCGCGTCGTTCCAGGGCTTCTGGATGAACTTGTACACCCCCGCTTCGTTGATGGCCTGGACGGCGATATCCAGTTCGGCCTGGCCGGTGAGCATGATGCCCAGAATATGGGGGTACTCCGCCTTCACCTGCTTGAGGAAGGCCAGTCCGTTCATGCCCGGCATGTTGTAGTCGCTGACCACCACGCTCACCTCCCGGGCGGACAGCAGGGTGAGCCCCTCCTGGGCACCGCCGGCCGTGAGCAAGGTGTAGGGCTCCTTGCGCAGGGACCGTTCCAGGGCGCTGAGCACATTTTTTTCGTCATCCACGAGTAGTATGGCGTGCCGTGTCATGGCGTGTTCCCCTTTGCATGAATCGTAGTGTGGCCCTGGGGCGCCCGGGCCGGATGCGTGGCAGGCAAATAGACCCGAAAGGTGCTGCCCTGCCCCTTTTCGGAGTGGAAATCGATGCGGCCCCCGTAGCCGTCCACCATGGTTTTCACGCTGGCCAGGCCGAGGCCGGTGCCCTTGCCCGGCGGTTTGGTGGTGAAGTCGGGGGCGAATATCCGGCTGTAGTGGGCCGGGTCGATGCCTTCGCCGGTATCGGCCACCTCGATCACCGCCCATTCGCTTTCCGTGCGGGTTCGGACCGTCAACCGCTTTTCAGCAACATCCGCCATGGCGTCCAGGGCGTTTTGGATCAGGTTGTCCAGGATCTGTTTGATCTCGATGGGATTGCCCGCGATGGAGGGCAGGGCCGGGTCCAGATCCACCTCGCGCCGGATCTTGTGCTTGAAATCGGGTACCATCTCCATGAACTTCAATTCCGACTGGATCGTTCGATTGAGATCCAAGGCTTGCCGGAGGCCGCCGGCATCCTGCCGCGCATGGGCCAGAATGCCGGCCACGATGGCGGTCAGGTCCCGGATGGCCTTGCCGGCCAGGGCCAGGTCTCTTTTTAATTTTTCCGGCTCCAGTTGCGCTTGGTCCACGCGGAAGGAGAGCAGGTCGATGGCCGCGGTCAGGGCATGCAGCGGATTGTTCAGGTTGTGCACGATCTGGGCCGCATAGCGCCCGATCTCGGCCTGGCGTTCGAACGCGAGCACCTGCCGCGTGCGCTCGGCCACCCGCTCTTCGAGGGCCTGGTTATGCTCCTGGAGCAGGGCCGTCATGCGGTTGCGCTCGGCTTGCAGGCCGTGCAGCGCCAGGGCCTGGCGCACGTTGATTTTCAGATCGTCGTCGTCCCAGGGTTTGAGGATATAACGGTAGATCTTGCCCGCGTTGACGGCGCCGATGATCGTGGCCGTGCCCGACCGGCCCGAGAGCACCAGGCGCACTGTGTCGGGATGGCGGCCGGCGATCTCTTCCAGAAGCTTCAGGCCGTCCATGCCCGGCATGCCGATATCGGTGATCACCACCTGGATCGCTTCGCGTTCGAGCAGCGCCAGGGCCTCGGCGCCGCCGCCGGCCAGGTGAAGGCGGTACGGTTCGCCGTGCAGCGCGCGCTTCAACGCCTTGAGGATGTTCTCGTCATCGTCCACGAGCAGTACCTGTCGGGGGCCTTCCGCCACGGTGGCGTCTACCAACTCATTTTTTTTCCAAGCGTTCATTTTTTCACCTTATGCATTCTCTTCTTTCACGCCTGCCCCGCAGCGCGGGCAGAAGCGCCAATCCCTGGCCAGCAATTGTTTGCATTGGTCGCAGGTGGCGACGCTTGGCCGGCCGCAATAGGGGCAGAACGGGTGGCGCTGGTCCATCAGGGCCTGGCAGTGGGGGCAGACGATCTCCACGGTGTTCTGCGGACCGAAGACCCGCAGCACCTCCTCGCAGGTGGTCAGGCCCGCTTGGACCTTGACCAGGGCGTCATCCAGCAACGTGGTCATGCCGGTCAGCCGGGCGGTGTGCAGCAATTCCGGTTCGGTGGCGTCCCGGTGGATCATCTGTTTGATTTCCGGGTCCACCGGGAAGATTTCGTAGACGCCGACACGGCCCTTGTAGCCCAGCTGGTTGCATTTGGTGCAGCCGCCGCTTTTGTACGCGGTAAATTCCCCAGGGGCGATCTTCAGCGCTTGCCGCATCGCCGGGTCGGGGGGCTGCGCCACGCGGCAGTGGGGACAGAGGCGCCGCACCAGGCGCTGGGCCACCACGCCCATCATGGCATCGGCGATCACATAGGAGGCCAGGCCCATGTCCCGCAAACGGGTGATGGCCGCGATGGCCGAATTGGTGTGCAGCGTGCTGAGCACCAGGTGGCCGGTGAGGGCCGCGTGGAACGCCACCTCGGCAGTCTCGCGGTCGCGGATCTCGCCGAGCATGATGACATTGGGGTCCTGGCGCAGGATCGAACGCAGCACATTGGAAAACGAGAGCCCGATCTTGTCGCGCACATTGACCTGCTCGGCCATGGACATGTGGTACTCCACCGGATCTTCGATGGTGGTGAAGTTTTTGCTGATCCGGGCCCCTTTCCTGAGCAGGCCATACAGGGTGGTGGTTTTGCCGCTGCCCGTGGGGCCGGTGGTCAGCAGCAGCCCCTGGGGCCGTTCGATGAAACTTGTGACGACCCGCAGGTCCCGGGCGGAAAAGCCCAGCTCCTCGATGTCCCTGCTGGCCGCGCTCTTGTCCAGGATGCGCAGCACCACCTTCTCGCCGTTGATGGTGGGCAGGGTGGAGATGCGCATGTCCACCATCTGGGAGGCGGTCTTGACGGTGATGCGGCCGTCCTGGGGCCGCCGTCGCTCGGAGATGTCCAGTTCGCTCATCACCTTGATGCGCGACACGATGGCCATGTGCATGCTCGATGGGATGTGCAGCTTGTCCACCAGCAGGTCGTCGATGCGGTAGCGCACCATGACATGCTTGGTTTTGGGTTCGATATGCACATCCGAGGCCCCGTGGCGCAGGGCGTCGGAGATCACGGCATTGACGATGCGGATGGCCGGCGGCTGGTCCTTGGCGCGGATCAAGGCGTCGATGTCGGCATCCTGGTCTTCGTCTTCGAGCACGATCTCGATCTGTTCGGTGGGATCGGCCAGATCGATCGCGGACAAGGCCCCGGCCAGGGGGTCGCCGTCGGCATAGAGCTCCTTGATCTTGTCCAGGATCTCTTTCTGGGCCGCCACCGCCGGCTGGATGGGCATGCCGGCGATGAAGGCCAGGTCGTCGATCTTCAGGTGGTCGGTGGGGTCGGCCATGGCCACCATCAGCTTCTGATTTTCCCTCTGGAGCGGCACCAGCAGGTTCTTCTCGCAGATCTCCCGGGGGATCAGGCTGGCCAGGGCCGCGGCCACCTGAAATGGGGCGGGATCGACGCGCTTGATCTCCGTCCTTTTGGCGATGAGTGCCAGAATCGTCTCTTCGTCCACGGCGCCGATGTTGATCAGGGTCCGGGGCAGCAGGTTGTTGGTTTTGGCCTGGACGGCCAGGGCCTTGTCCAGGGTTTCCCGGCTGATGAGCTTCTCTTTGAGCAGCAGTTGCCCCAGTTGGCTGTGGTGCGCATGGGCGAAGCGGCTCAACCGTTTGATGTCGCTCTGCTGCTTTTCGGTGCGCTGCTTGAGCGCCGTATTTTCGCGCAGCAGATCGTACTGCTCCAGGGCCAGGCTCACGGTCAGGCGCAGGTCGTCGTCGTTCCAGGGCTTGGTGATGAATTTGTACACCGCGCCCTCGTTGACCGCACCCATCACGGCCTCCACGTCGGCATAGCCGGTGAGCATGATTCGGATGGTCTGGGGGTATTTGGCTTTGACCTGTTTGAGCAGGTCGGCGCCGTTCATGCCCGGCATGCGGTGATCGGAGACCACCACGTGCACCGGCTGCTCGCGTTCCAGCAAGGCCAGGGCTTCTGCCCCCGAGGGCGCCGTGAGGAGCTGGTAGTTCTCCTGGCGGAAGATGCGCCGCATGGCGTTGAGCACGTTGGCCTCGTCGTCCACGAACAGGAGCTTATAGGCCGCCGGCTTTTTTGCGGGGGGCTCCGCCGCCGCGCCCTGACGGCCGTCGTCATCCAGAAAAAGGGAGGCCAGTCGAGACATGTTCTATTCCTGTTCGTCTTCCGCGTTGCGCGGCAGCCGCACGATGAAGGTGGTCCCCTGGCCGGGGGGGCTCTCTACTGCCAGGGTGCCGCCATGCTTTTCCACGATATTGTGGGCCAGGTGTAACCCCAGGCCCACGCCCTGGCCCACTTCCCGGGTGGTGAAGAAGGGGTCGAAGATCCGGCCGCAATGTTCGGGCGCAATGCCGGGCCCGCTGTCGACGATGCGCAATTCCACTTCCCTGGCGTCGCCCCTGGTGGCGATGGTGATTTGCCCCCGGTCGACCACCGCCTGCAGCGCATTGCGCAGGATCTGGTAGAATACCTGGTTGACCTCGCGCCAGTGGCAGCAGACCCTGGGCAGGGGCTGATACGCCTTGGTGATGGTCACGCCGGCCGGTATCTGGGAGGCCAGGATGGCCAGGGTCGTGTCCAGCCCGTGGTTCAGGTCCACGCTCTCCCGGCGCTCCACGCTGGGGTGGGCAAAATCCCGCAGGTTCTGCACGATGGATTGCACGCGCCGGGCGCCCTCCTGGGATTCGGCAATCAACTGGTCCGCGTCACCCAGCACAAAGTCGATCTCCAGGGCCCGACCGGCCTCTTCTATGGCCGCGGCGGCCCGAGCCGCTTCGGGTGCGACGGTCTGCCGCGTCACGACTTGGGCCAGGTGCGCACCTAACCGGATCAGATCGGACATGTTTTGCACATAGCCTTTGAGGGTGTTCATGTTGCTGACCACGAAACCGATGGGGTTGTTGATTTCATGGGCCAGGCCCGCCGACAGCCGGCCGATGGCGGCCAGTTTCTCCTGTTGCAGCAGCGTCAATTGGGCCTCTTTGATTTCCTGGGTTTTGCGCTGCACCTGGACTTCGAGATGCTCGCAGAGCAGCCGGTACTTCTCTTCCGACTGCCGGAGCTGCTCGGCCTTGGCCTTCAGATCGTTGTAGGATTCGCTGACCACCTGGCCGTGCAGACCATAGGTCAGTTTGTCGCGGTAGTTCATGCGGATCGTGTGGTTCAGGGCTCTGGCGAGGGTGGCGGCCACGGCCGGCAGATCGGCTTGGGGAAAATCCGGGCGCGCCTGAACCCAGAGCACGCCGATGCTTTCCAGTTCATGCACCAGGGGAAAGGCCAGGGTCCGACCTCCGGGCAGAGCGGCTTGCATGGAACTTTTCTTCCCGGCCGCGGCCCGGGCCAGTTCGGCCGGGATTTCCAGGTCGCCGTAGAGCAACGTACCGTCCGGGCGCAGGACGGCAGCGGTCACGGTGCGGGAAATATCGGCGAGCAGGTCGGCCAGCGTCTCGGCCGGTAGCAGCTCAGAAAGGCCGTACTCGCGGTCAAAGGCTTCCAGCGCGATGAAGTCATGTGCGTCCATATTCAGTTCCATGGTCCCTCGGGGAGTACTTTCAGGAAGTGGCGCTCCTCGATCTGCCACTGATCGTGCAAGCGATAGCAGTCGTCCAGACGCCGGTAGGTTCTGGCCAGCAGACTCTGGAACGTCTCCATGACCCCGGTGCCTTTCAAGGCCGCGCCGAAAGTAATGGGCAGGCCCGTGGGCGCCCAGCGCTTTAAAATCTCCTCTTCCGGGGCGATATCGTGCAGGTCGCGCTTGTTGAACTGCACCACCAGCGGCAGCGTATCGAAATCCAACCCCACCCGGCCGATGTTTTTTTCCAGATTGTCGAAGCTTTCGAAATTGGTCCGGGCCTGATCGTTTTGGGAATCGGCCACGAAGACCACGCCGTCGGCCCGCGACAGCACAGCCTTGCGCGTGGCGTCGTGGGCCACCTGGCCGGGCACGGTGAACAGTTTGAATTTGATGGTGCAGCCGCTTTCCGATCGCACCGCCAGCGGTAGCAGATCGAAGAACAAGGTGCGATCGCCCTTGGTTTCGAAGGTCATCAGCTCGCCGCAGCAGGTATTCTCCAAGCGGTCGTGCAGCCGCATCAGGTTGGTGGTCTTGCCGCTCAGGGCCGGTCCGTAGTAGACCAGCTTGACGACCAGCTTTTTATCTTCGGCAATCCATTCGGCCATGACTGTTCTCCAGCTCCCTCACTCCGTCTTCGCCTGGAGGGTCAGAATCGCCCCGCTGCCAAGGTGCGGGCCGGTGAGCGGTCGCAGTTCCATTTCGTAGGCGGTTCCATTGCCGATGCGGCAGGCGCGCAGCGGTTGTTGGCGTGCCGCGGCAATACTCTTTTGAAGTTCACCAGGGTCCAGGCCGTCGAAGCGATCGCACAGGTGATCGCCCACATTCAGGTACAGGTCACCGTTGAAGTATTGCCGGGCGGCCTTGTTGACCAGCACGATCAACAGCTCGGTGCTGATACCGATCACCGGCAGCGGCAGGTCTTCCAAAATTGCATGGGAGAGCTGCAGCGCCCGGTTCTGGATCTCCAGCGAGCAGGTGCGCTCAAGCACCAGGCTTTCCAGGTTTTCGTTGATTTGCTTGAGCTCATCGTTCTGGTCGATGGTCTTCTTGTGCAGCTCCTTGTTGGCTGCAATCAGATCATACTGCTCCAGGGCCTGGCGGATTTCCAGGGTCAGGTGCTGGTCGTTCCAGGGCTTGAGGAAGAATTTATAGATGTGCCCTTCGTTGATCGATTTGGTGATGGTATCCACCTCGGTGTAGCCGGTGAGGATGATCCGGATGATGTGCGGATAGCGCTCGTTGACCTGGCGCAAAAACTCCGAACCGCTCATCTCGGGCATGCGCTGGTCCGAGATCACCACGTGCACCTCGTTTTGCGCCAGCAGGGTGAGTCCCTCCCGGCCGCTGCCGCAGGTGATCAGCCGGTAGGATTCCTTGCGCAGCAGTCGTTTGAGCGCATTGAGAATATTGACTTCATCGTCTACACACAGGACCGTATGCTTGAAATCTTGCATGAGCCTATCCTTTTTTGAAAAAGTCGCAGGCGCCGTCCATCTCCTGCTTGAGCTCTCCGAGGCATTCGGGGCGGCCCAGGGTGCCGGCCATGGCTTTCTGGAACTCCGGGGCATGTTCGTCCAGGGCCAGGCTATAGCCGGTCTCTCCGGCCATCATGTGCACCAGGTTGTTGGCCAGGGTCACTAAGGTGCTCAGCGGTTCGTGGGCGGCGCGTTCGGCGGCGGCATGGTGCTGCTGAATGGGTTTGACCAGGGCTTCGGGCAGCATCCAGCGCTGGGCCAGAAATGCACCGATCTGGTTGTGGGGCCAACTGTCCAGTTGGCGTTCGGCCTGGTAAAAGGTCAGGCCCTCGCTTTTGGCCGTCTCCAGGATGGTCAGCAACGCCTCGGGGCAGAACATGGCCAGCACCACCTTGCCGATATCGTGCAACAGGCCGGCGGTAAAGGCGTCTTCTGCCGGCGCCAGGCGCGTTTTGAGGGCCAGGTAGCGGCCGGCCACGGCCACGCGCACCGAATGGGTCCAGAAGGTGTCGATCTCGAATCCCTTGAGCTCGTTTTTCAGCGCCAGGGTGTCCATCACCGAGACGGCCACCACGGCATTGCGAATGGTGTTGTATCCCAGCAGCGTGACCGCATGGTTGAGACTCTGGATCTTGCTTTTGAAGCCATAGAAAGAGGAGTTCACCAAGCGCAGGATCTTCATGATCAGGGCCTGGTCCTTCTGCAGCAACGCCACCAGAGGCTCCATGGGCGCTTCGAAATCCTGGAGCAGCCGGTTGACCTCCAGGGCGATGACCGGCAGCGTCGGCAGCTTGCTGGCGGACTGTAGCTTGTTTTGCAGTTGGCCGCGGTTCATGGAGTTTCCTTGTGGCCCCGGGACGCCGGTCGGGGTTCGCCCACTTCGATGGTGCCTTCCAGAAAGCCGCGCTCGCAGAAGTTGCGGATGCTCTGCACCGCCGAGCCGTTGAGCACGGTGCCGCGGGTGACCACCAGACGGCCATCCTTGAGCCGCAGATCCTGCATCAGGATCAATCCTTCGGTGAGGGCCTGCACCGGCAGGCGCAGCAGCTCCTGATAGGGCCGTTGCCCGGCGGCGTGTTTCAAAAAGAGCGTGACCACTGAAGGGTCGTATCGTCGGGCCGTGCCCCGGGTGATGATCTTTTCGGCCACGATTTCCCGCAATTGCGGGTCGCTGGGGTCCAGGCCCTTGAAGGTGTCCGTGTCCAGATGGCGGCGCGCGTTGGCGAGCAAGCGCTGGCCATTGGCCGGCCACAGGTGCACGATGGTCTGGTAGTCGGCGGCCAGGGCCAGGATTCGGGCGCCCAGGGGAATCTGGTCGGCTTGCAGACGGTTGGGAAATCCGGCGCCGTCGTAGTTTTCATGGTGGGCCAGCACCAGTTCGCCGATGTCCCGGAGGCGGTCGACCGAGGCCAGGGAGAGCGCGGCGATGGCCGGGTGCTGGCGGTAGGCGGCCGACTCTTCGGTGTTCATCGATTTGAGGTCTTTTTCCAGGAGCGTATCGGGCATGCCCAATAGACCGATGTCGTGCACCAGGCCGGCCATCTCCACCTGGGTCTGCTCTTTTTCGTCCAGCCCGGCGGTGGCGGCCAATTCCCGGGCCAGGCCCGCGGCGGCCTTCATGTAGGCGCCCAATCTGGGATTGCTCGACGCCACCAGGGCCGTGAGCAGGTGGATGGTTTCCACCAGGCTCTTTTCCAGACCGGTGTTGGCCGCTTGCAATTGTTTGTTCTGGTATTGCAGGGCCCAGGTGCGCTCGCCGACTTTTTTCTCCAGATTCTTGTTCAATTCGACCAGTTCGGCGTTCTGCCGTTCGGTCAAGTCGGTCAGTCGCTGGTTTTCCAGCCGCAGCTCCACCTGGGCCAGGGCCGCGCGCACCTGCGCGATCAGCTCTTCGTCGTTCCAGGGTTTGCTGATGTAGCGATGAATCTTGCCTTTGTTGACCGCGGCGATCACCGCCTCGAGATCCGCGTAGCCGGTCAGGATAAAGCGCATGGCGTGGGGCGCCAGGCCCACCGCCTGTTCCAGGAACTGCGACCCGGTCATGCCCGGCATGCGCTGGTCGCTGACGATCAGCGATATGCCGCCGGCCAGCGGCGCGAGTTTTTCCAGAGCCTCGGCGCCGCCGCCGGCCGTCAGGATCTCGTACCCCTCCTTGCGAAAGAGCCGGGTCAGCGATTTGAGGATCGACGCCTCGTCGTCCACCAACAGCAAGGTATGGGGATATTTCAGTTTCATAACTTTCCACTTTCTACTTCTTCCCCCACCGGCAACCGGATCGTAAAGGTCGTGCCTTCGCCAACCTTGCTCTCCACCAGGAGCTCGCCCTTGTGCTTCTTAACGATGTTGTAGGCGATGTTCATGCCCAGGCCGGTGCCTTTGCCCACCTCCTTGGTGGTGAAGAAGGGATCGAAGATCCTGGCCAGGTTCTCGGGTGGGATGCCGCAGCCGGTGTCGCCGATCAGAATCTCCACCCAACCGTCCGCGTGCCGGGTCCGTACGCGGATCTGCCCCTGGTTCTCGATGGCCTGGGCACCATTGACCAGGATATTGGCGAACACCTGGTTGAGCTGCTGGGGGTTGGCCGAGATGATCGGCAACTCCCCGAACTCCCGGATGACGGTGGCCTTGTACTTCAACTCGTTGTTGACGATGTTCAGGGTGGAGGCGAGGCCCGCGTTGATGTCGGTCTCCTGCACCTTGTCCTGGCCGGGATGGGCGAAGTGCTTCAGGTCCTCGACGATGCGCTTGATGCGCTCGGTGCCCTCGCGGCTTTCGGCGATCAGGGCCTGAATGTCCTCCAGAACATAGGCCAGGTCCATCTCGGCTTCCAAGGTCTCGATCGTTTCGAGCCGCCCAGAGAGATCACCCCCTTGCACCGCCGTCTCTTTTAGGGTTGTTTTCAGGGTTTGGTATTCGACGATGAGTTTCTTGAGCCCTTGCTGGTAATCGCCCAGGGTTTTCAGGTTGCTGCTCACGAAGCCGGTGGGGTTGTTGATCTCATGGGCCACGCCGGCCGCCAACTGGCCGATGCTGGCCATCTTCTGGGACTGCATCAACTCCCGCTCCATGCCGCGCAGGAACGATTCGTTCTGTTTGCGCTCGGTAATATCCAGCATAATCCCCACGATGCCCACCGGTTTGCCCTCCGTGTCTTTATATAAGGCCTTGGTGACCATCACATTGCGCGGCGTGCCCTGGCCGTCGGCCATGCTGGCTTCATATGTGACTTTGGGCTCCCGGCCCAACAGCGCGGCATCCGTCTCTTTGATGGTCGGCCCAGTTTTGGGCGGGGCGATCTCCTCGGCGGTGCGGCCGACGATATCCTTTTTCTCCCGTTCCACAAACTGTTCGAAGGCGTTGTTGCACCCCAGGAAGCAGCGGTTCAGGTCTTTGTAGAAAACCGGGTGGGGAATGGCATCCAGCAATGTTTGCATAAACAGCAGTTGCTCGTGCAATATCCGGTTGGCGTGCCGCAGGTCGGACCGGACCTGTTCGACCTCGCAGGTGCTCTGCTTGAGATCGATGGTCTTGGCGAACACCTCTTTTTCCAGGGCGCGGCGCGCGCGTTTGTCCCTGGTTTCCAGCTCCTGGCGTCGCAGGGCGTTGGCCACGGTGATCAGCACCTGCTGGCTGTCGAAAGGCTTGAGAATGTATCCATACAGGCCGATGGCCAGGGCTTGCTTGAGTTCCTTGGGGTCGGTGATCACGCTGACCAGGATGATGGCGGTATCCGGATAGTGCTCCCGGATCTGAGCGGCCAGCTCCAGGCCCGATGCGCCCGGCATTCGGATGTCGGAGAGCACCAGATCCATAGGGGTGGCTCTGAGCAAGCTTAGCGCTTCGTCGGCATTCTGGGCCGCGAACACCTGATGACTCTTTTCGGATTTCAGAATCCGCGATAGAAGCCGTCGTATTTCGGGTTCATCGTCCACGATCAAGATGTTTTTCATGCGGCTGGCCTCTATCTCCTTAAAAGCACCCTCTTGTCCTTCTTGCTTATCGGTTGTTTTGCGGGGCGGCATTAGATCGTTATCGGTGGAGGACACGATTCAGGGCGACCACCGGTTGCCTCTACGGGCGGTTTTGCTAACCGTTAACGAGGATTTCGCGCACCTTGCGCGCCAAGGCATGGGGTGAAAAGGGTTTCTGGATGAAGCCGATTCCTTCGTCCAGCACCCCCTGGCGGGCGATGATGTCGGCCGTGTAACCCGACATGAAGAGCGTCTTGATGCCGGGCTTGAGTCGTTCGATGCGCGTCCGCAGTTCGTTGCCGTTCATGCTGGGCATGATCACGTCGGTGATGAGCAGGTGAATCGGTTCCGGGTGCTTTTCGCACAGGATCAGGGCTTCGCCCGGCAGCGGCGCGCTCAGCACGCGGTACCCCAGCCGGCGCAGGATGATTTCGAAAAGCCGGAGGATCTGCTCTTCGTCCTCCACCAGCAGAACGGTTTCGGTTCCCGTCTGAAGCGTTTCGATCTCCCGGACCGGCGCGGCGACTTCGCCGTGATGGCGGGGGAAATAGATGCGGAAGGTGGTGCCTTGGCCCGGCTCAGTACGGACCTGGAGGGTGCCCCGGTTCTGCTTGACGATGCCGTAGACCGTGGAGAGCCCCAGGCCGGTGCCCTTGTCCTTGTCCTTGGTGGTGAAGAACGGCTCGAAAAGATGCTCCTGGGTCTGGGCGTTCATGCCCTTGCCCGTGTCGTTGAACAACAGGAGCACGTATTCGCCCGGCGCGCAATCCAGCCCCTGGCTGCACGCGGCCTCGTCCAGGACCTCATTGCGGGTTTCGATGGTGATCCGGCCCACGCCATTGATGGCGTCTCGGGAGTTGACCGCGAAGTTGGCCAGGATCTGGTCCACCTGGCTCTCGTCCATGAGGATGGGCCACAAGTCGGCGCCGGGCACGAAGCGCAGGTCGATATCCTCGCCCACCAGGCGCTTGAGCATCTTTTCGTGGTGGGCCACGGTGTGGTTCAGGTCCAGCACCTTGGGCACCACGGTCTGGCGCCGGGCAAAGGCCAGGAGCTGGCGGGTCAGTTCGGCGGATCGGTCGGCGGCCTTCAGAATTTCGTTGAGGTCTTCGTACAGCGGATCATTGGGGCTGATCCGTTTGCGGGCCAGTTCGCCGTAACCGGTGATGATGCTCAGCATGTTGTTGAAGTCGTGGGCCACGCCGCCGGCCAGACGCCCCACGGCTTCCATCTTCTGGGCCTGGCGCAACTGGTCCTCGAACTGGTCCCGTTCCCGGGTGGTCTGGCGGATCTCCCGGCCCAGGGTGATGGTGTGCAGGGCAAAGGCCAGGTCGCCGGCCATCTCCCGGAACAGGTCGCGTTCGTCGGGGTCCCGGGCCAGGGCCGGGTCCAAGGCCACGGCGATGTAGCCGTAGCCGGTGCCGGACTGGACCAGGCGAACGCAAAGGGTGTCACTGATGTGGCAACTATCTGCCAGCGCGCAGGCGGCGCACTGGGTGTCGTGCTGGGGCACGTGGTAGATCTCTCCTGCCTGGGGCGCCCGGCGGCAGCAGGGGGGCAGCTCCCCTTGCCGCAACATTTCGTTCAGCGTCCCCATGTCCGTTTCCGATCCGGCCTGGGCATGGGCCGAGGGCCGCTCCTGGGCATCGGTGAGCACGATCAGGACGCTGTCATAGCTGCGGTGGCGCACCAGCAGGGCGCAGGCCCGCTCGATGAGCCCCTGGGGCTCCTTCTCATGCACGATGAGGTGGTTGATGTCGCGGATGGCCCGCAACACCCGGTTCAGGTGCAGCACTCCCTCTTCGGCCAGTTTGCGCTGGGTGATGTCGATGTGGGCGCACACCACCCCCCGGCGCCGGCCGCGCAGGGGCGTGGCGCGCAGCACGAACCACCGTTTCTGGTCTGGGGCGTCACAGGGGTACTCCATGGTGAAATAGGGGCGGTCGCCCCGGGATACCTCGAAAATGCCCGCAAGGGCTTCCCGGGCCTGCGCTGCCTCCGGGCTTTGGCCCTGGGCCGCTTGTTCGCACGCCGCGAGATAGTTGTCGTCGATTCCGGGCCGCGCGCCGCCGTTCTCCGCGGCAAAACGCTCCCAGGCTTCGTTCACCGCCAGAATCGCCCCGGTTTCGTCGAGCACGGCGATGTGGGAGGGGATCGAATTGAGCACGTCCCGGGTGAAGGCTTCGCTCTCGCGCAGCCCTGCCTCTGCCTGCTGACGCACCGCCACTTGCTGGGTCAGTTGATCCCGTGAGACCAGCGTTTCCTTGAGCTTCGCTTTCATGTGGTCGAAAGCCGCGGCCAGATGGCCGATTTCGTCCGTGCCGGCCACGGCCGCCGAATGCTCCAGGTCGCCCTGGCCGATCCGTTCGGCCGATTGGGCCAGGCGATGCAACCGCCGGGTGATGGTGTGGGCCAGGCCCCAGCCGGCCAGGGCCGCCAGCAGGGCGATCACGGTGCCCAGCGAGAAAATTCTGCGGCCCAGGTCCCGGATAGGTGCAAAGGCGTCGTCCTGGTCGATCTCTGTGATCAGCGCCAGTTCCCACTCGTCCAGCCATAGGTACGCGCCGATGACCGGCCTGCCGCGGTAGCCGTTGTACAATCCGAGGCCGTCGTGCTTGGCCAAGGCGGCCCGAACGCCTTCCGTGAAAATGGATTTGCGCAGGGCATAGCCGTTCCCGAATCTGGGTTCGGTGATGAAAAAATTGAAGGTGTTCACCAGATAACTGTCTTGCGAAGGGCGCATGCCGCCATGGGTACCGAAAATCGAGGACAAGGCGGCCAGGTCGGCTTGGCCGGCCAGCACGGCCATGGTGTGGCCCCGGGCATCGCGCAGCGGCGTAGACATGGTGATGGCCGGCCGGCGGAGCGTCATGGAGTAGTAAAGGTTCTGGATATGGGTGTCTGCCTGGCCCTTGATGAAGAAAGGCTGGGTTTCGTGAAACTTCGCTTCCTGGGCGGCATCCGTGGAGAGCAGTACTTTGCCGTCGGCCGTTCGCATGATAAACAGCTCGAAAAAGCCGGTCCCGTGGAGGAACGGTTTAAGATGCATCTCGACCATATGGGCGTGTTGGGACAGTTGCTCGGGTGTATGCACATCATGGGCGGCCATCACTTCGGGGAAGGCGTGTTTGAAAAAATAGGTGGCGGCCACCATTTCCAGCACCCGGGCGTTGTCTTGAATCCAGCGGTTCAGCTCGGCTTTTTTGTGCTGATTGGTGGAAATCAGATGTTGGACCATCCCCCGGGTGATCGTCTCCCGGCCGTTGCGGTAGGCCAGGTAGCCCACTATCGCGATGGATAGGACCGAAAGCAGCATGAAGAGCAACGACAGTTTGGCGGTCAGCTTCATGGTTGTGGGTCTCCATAGGCCTGGGCCAGGAATCGGGTGGTGAACGCCTTGTTCATGTCAAGGGGCGCCGCAATGATCTTTTGCGCCATGAGTACCCGGTGCATCCGCTCCCAATCTTCCGGCCGCATCCAGCCGATGTGGTCCTGGCCGGTGTGCACCAGGGGCACGAGCGCCTCGAACATAGCCGCTTGAAAGTCCGGATCTTGGGCATGACGCAACGTCTCGGCCACGGCCATTTCTGGGTCTCCGATGGCCTGTTGCCAGCCCTTGAGCGTGGCGCGCAGGAATCGGGTCACCAAATCCGGTTTCTGGGCGATCATGGTTTCGGTGGTCGCCAGGGTGTCGGAGTAAAAATGGACGCCGTAGTCGCCGGGCCAGATCAAGTTGATTTTTACTCCTTTCTGGCGCATGCGCACCACCCCGCCGGTGAGATAGGCGGCCGTGACATCCACGTCGCCCTTGTAAAAAGCGACGTATTCGGGATCGTAGGGCATAAGTCGCACCCGGGAGAGATCCAGGTCGAGTTTCTTCATCATGGCCTGCAACTGGAACTCCATATCCCGCACCGATCCGGCGGTACCCAGGACGGCCAGGCGCTTGCCCAAAAAGTCGGCCGGGCGCCGGATGCCCGAATCGGCCCTGGCGGCGTAGACCACGGCGCTGCGCCGGTAGATGGCGGCGATGGCCGTGAGGGGGGCGCCCTGGGCGCGCATGATGAGGATATCTTCCGGGGAGAGCACGCCGAAATCGGCCTGGCCGCCGATCAGCGCCTGGGCCAGATCGATTCCCGGGCCGCCTTCCAGAAAGCGGACCTCCAGGTTTTCAGCGGCATAGTGGCCCTTGGCCTGGGCCACGTAAAAGCCGGCGAACTGGGCCTGGTGCTTCCATTTGAGCTGCACGGTGAGCGGGGCGATCGGCTCTTTAGGGGCTTGCTGGGAACAGGCCGTCAACAAGGAGATCCAAAGGAGCGAAAGCAACCACGGTCTTAGCGCGGTGTTCATTTCCGGCCTCCTATTTCGGATTCTTCATACAATGGGACGCCCCCTCCATCGATCCATCTGGGGTTTTGGGGGTGAGAAGGAATCCGGTATTGTGGGCGGAGAATAGAGGCGCGCGGATGGAGGGTCGTGACAAGACCGATCCTACTATCAGGCTGGCGCGGAATGCAATCCTAAATTGGGGTGGGAAAAATGTCTAGCATAGCAGGGGCGACCGGCGGTCGCCCCTATTGCGCTATTCGTCGATTTCGCCGGTATGGCCCGCGGCCTGGTCGTGGGGATCGCTCATTTTGAACAGCAGGTGTTTGAGCCAGTTGACGCCGAACTTGAGCAGGGCCACGTCATCGGTTTTGAGCTGTTCCCGCAGGGCCTCGTCCACCGGCATGCGCTGCAGGAAGGTGCTGTCGAAGACGAAGCGGCGGAACACATCGAGGTTGTAGCTGACCATGAAGAACATCTGCTTGGCCTTCTCGGTGAGCTTGATGTTGACCGGAAAGGAGCGCTTGCGCACCACCAGGTCGGTCCATTCGGCGTTGACCGTGTCGCGCTCGTCCACGGCCTGGTCCTGGCGCCATTCGGCCACGGTCCAGTCGCACGCCTCCTCGAACCCTTTGCAGTGGGGCTCGTTGATGAAGAAGAAGAAGCCGTCGTCGTCGGCGCCCTCCTTGTGCTGCATGGTGCCGACCCCCAGGGGGTAGTAGCGGCAGGCCGTGGGCCGGTCTTCATAGATGATGCAGCCCTGGTCGCGTACGAAGGGGCACGATTCCTTGCCGTCGTCCAGGTGCTTGAGCGTGACCATGGGCAGGTCGGTTTTTTCCAGCAGATGGGGTTCGGTGTAGATGGCCAGGAACTCGTCCGAAGGCAGATCCAGGCGGCTCTTGAGCCGGATGATGTCATAGGGGGTCAGGATGATCTGGATGCCCCGGCAGCACTGGGTGAAACACGAGACGCCCGGATGGCACTTGAACTGGAAGCGGCTGTTGTAGCCCAGCCGGGTGGGGTTGATGCAGGCGTCTTTTTCTTTGTTGGTAGCGTTCATCTTATTCGTTCTCGATTCTATTTTTTAGTATGGCGCTCACCCGGTCCAATTCCGCCAGGGTCAGGTCGGCGATCGGTACCGGCGGTCGCATGAAGGCGCCCGGCGACATGAACTTCATCATCAAGGCCGCAAAATGATCGTGGTCTGAAAATTCGCTCCGGGGGTATGTTTTCAGTTGCCTGACGCGTCCGTTGCGGGTGTATTGAAAAAAAACGTACTCCCGCTCGTTCACCAGACACCCGCGATAGCCGCGGGCATACCCCCTGAGCGCCACTATCTCCATGCTACATCAGTTTCGCGTTGAGCCAGAGGTGCACCAGAATACTGGCCGCATAGCCGGCCGCAATCACCGGGGTCCATTTGAGATGGGCGCCGAAGGTGTATTTGCCCCGGGCCGAGCCCATCAGTGCCACGCCGGCCGCCGAACCGATGGAGAGCAGGCTGCCGCCCACGCCGGCGGTCAAGGTCACCAGCAGCCACTGGCCGTGGGACATTTCCGGCGACATGGTCAGCACCGCAAACATCACCGGGATGTTGTCCACGATGGCCGACAGGACGCCCACCAAGGTGTTGGCCCAGGTGGGCCCCAGATCGGTGTACATGATTCTGGAGACGTTGGCCAGGTAACCGAGCTGGGCCAGGCCGCCCACGGCCAGGATGACGCCGTAGAAGAAGAGCAGGGTGTCCCACTCGGCATGGGCGATGCGCTTCATGATGTCGAACTGGGCCACTTGAGCCCTTTGATCCGTGAAATCCTGGAGCACTTCCACCGCACCGATGACGCGGCCGTCCCGATCCTTTAAGGGCAGGGCCGTGAAGGTGACCCATTTGCCGTTGGGGCCCAGGTTGGGGAAAAAGCCGCTGGAGTCATAGGCGTCATCCACGTAGGGGTTCTTGCGGTATCCTTGTTTATAGTGTTCGGCGATCACCTCTTCGGGTTTGTAGTCGAGAATCAGATCGGCCATGGAGGGGCGCTTGCTGGGATAAAACGGTTTCCACTGGTTGCTGGTGCCGATGGCCTGCTTGGCCGGAATGCCGGTGAGCTCCTCGCAGGCTTTGTTCCAGTGGGTGATCACATGGTTCTTGTCGATGGCAAAGGTGGGTTCGGGAATCTGGTCGATGAACTTGTCGAAGCTTTTCTTGCGCTCGAGGAGCCGGCGCAACGGCTGATAGGAGAGATCGCCCTGGGTGCCCAAAATACCGTCGTAGGACTCGCTGCGGCCCTCGTGCTTTTTGATGTGAAAGGCGTAGAACCCCAGGTAGGCCAGGCCCAGCATCATGCCCGCCGCCGGGGGCAGGTGCAGGAAGTTGTGAAAGGAGACGGCCGTGATGATGGTGCATAAAAACAGCGCGATGACGACCGTGGCGCCGTATTTCATATGCACCTTGTCGTCGATTTTTTTGGGCTGGGCATTGCCGACGGCCAGGCTCATGCAGGCTGCGGGCACCAGCCAGTTGACGGCCGAGGGGATGAACAGGACGAAGAACTCGCCGAAGGCCACCTTACCTTTTTGCCACACCATCAGGGTGGTGATGTCGCCAAAGGGCGAAAAGGCGCCGCCTGCATTGGCCGCAATGACGATGTTGATGCAGGCCAGGGCCACGAACTTGGTGTTGTCGCCGGCCACGGCCATGACCACGGCGCCCATGAGCAGCGCGGTGGTCAGGTTGTCGGCCACCGGGGAGATGAAAAAGGCCAGCACGCCGGTGATCCAGAAGACCGAGCGCAGGGAGAAGCCCCGGCTCACCAGCCAGGAGCGCAAGGCCTCGAACACGTTGCGCTCTTCCATGGAGTTGATATAGGTCATGGCCACCAGCAGAAAGAGAAACAGCTCGGCATATTCGAGCAGGTTGTTTTTGATGGCCAGGTGGGCCGTATGGGTGTCGCCCATCTGAATGTAAGCGATGCCGATCAACACCCAGATGAGGCCCGCGGCAGCCAGGACCGGCTTGCTTTTGCGCAGGTGGATCTTGTTCTCCAGAGGCACCAGGCAGTAGGCGCCCACAAAGATGATCAGGGCCAGATACCCGAAAAGAGTTCCGGTCATGTCCCCCGGCGCCGCGCCGTGTTCGGCGGCTAACGCCATGGCGGGGATGCCTATCAGCATCAGAAGTACGGCTCCCAGCAACTTCATTGCAACTTTCCTTTCCATACGGTTCGATGTTTATGAGCGTCGGTGAGCGCACGCTTTTAGATGGGCCAACGTGGATGTTGGTGGTGCATGGCCGGGCTCTTTAAAAAAGATTCATTTTTTATGCGGAAGCGGCGGGCGGGTCAAGCAAATTATCCTTGCCAGGCCCCCTCCCAAAAAGCGACGTCCCGCCCTTAGGGCGGGACGTCATGGGGGAACCGTGGCGCGCCTGTCAGGCGGTGGGGGCACTGGTCTCCTGGGCGGCCATTTCGCTCTGGAACTTTTTTTGGTAATTCAGCACCTTTTTAATATACTGGCGGGTGGCGTTGAAGGGCGGAACGCCCTCATACTTGCGCACGTAGCGGCTGCCGGCATTGTAGGCCGCCAGCGCCAACTGCACATCGCCGTTGAAGCGATCCATCAGCGAGCGGAAGTAGCGCACGCCGGCATCGATGTTGCGGCCGGGATCGAAACTGTCGGTGAGCCCTAATGAGCGTGCGGTGCTGGGCATGATTTGCATCAAGCCCTGGGCTCCCCGTGGGCTGACGGCGCGGGGATTGTAGCTGGATTCGGCCAGAATGATCGCCCGGATGAGCGTTGGGTCAACGCTGTAGGTTTCGGCGGCTTGCATGATGTGGTCGTGATACGGCGGCGCCGGCTTTGAATCCGCCGCCGGTGGGCTGGCACTGGATGGGTCGTCAAGGGCCAGGGTATTTTTAATGAGCGTTTGGGCGGAAATATTGGGGGCCAGCCCCAAGGCCGCGACTTCTAAGAGCGGCAGCCGATGTTGGGGGGTGCTCAAGGCCGAAGGAATGGCCAGCATGGCCACGGCCAGGTAAACGATGAAGCCGTGCCGGAGGGTCCGTTGGGCCAGATTCTGTTCGATGTATTCGATCCAGAGCATTTTAAAGAAGGTTTTATCCTCGTTGGGGGTTTGCATGTTTTTGTCCTCCATCGGTTCAACATATGTGCCACGGACCTTCCCGAGCTGATATTCGAACCATTTCCAAAACATGTAAGAACAGTGCCGGTAGCGCAGCATGAAGGTCGGGTGCCCATATTGGCGGGTGCGGGGGAAATTTTTTGAATCGTTTTTCATAATTGCCTGCTCCTTTTTTCACCGCGCGGTTCGCCTCTAACCGAGCAACAGCCATACCAGCGGCCTTGTGGTTGCGTCTGCGATGGAATAAGTGTTTGCAATTACAATGGAAAATTTTTTGTGGGGCCCTCTTGGGGGCAGACCCGGGACCTGCTGCGAGCTATCATCCTGAAAGTTTGCGGCGTGCGGAACACAAGGCCGGCTTTCAATCTGACAGCAAGGGGTATCAGACTCCAAATGGGGCGAGTATGGGGTGCAAGATGTATTCGCGGACCAAATTAACGGGAGTAACGTCCCGGCAGGGCGTGGTCGCCGGCCTCAAAATCGAAAGCCACATACTGGATAGACGGTATGGAGGTGAGGGTGTAGGTGATGGCTTGCAGATAGGCGGTGGCGCCGGTGGTGCCCATCTCCTGGGTGAGGCGCTGCTCCTCCTCGATGCGGATGAAGGCCGTATCCCCTTCGATCTTTTGCAGAACCGCCAGGGGCTGCCCGGATTGCTTGAAAAGGTCGTTCAGCCGGCGCAGCAGGCGCTGGGGGGAACCGTTGGGGATGGATTGGTGGGGCAGCGGTTTTTCGTCCGGCCCCACAAACCAGACGCTGGGACCGAACCGTGCGGCCACTTGCCGGGACCACTGGGCCAGTTCGTTGTTTTTGATTGCCAGGTTATCGATTTCGGATTGCAGGTCGGCGGTTCTGGATTGGACCAGGGAGAGCTGTTCCTGAAGTTGGTTGTTTTGGGTGCGGAGCGCTTCTTGCGCTTGCCGGCACTCGTCAAGGGCCGCCTCCGAGGCCGGCGCCTTGCCGTTGTTGCAGCCCACTGCCAAGAGCAGCAGTGTGGCCAGGACCGCGTTGCTGCGCGGAATCCGTACCATTGAACGCTTCCTGTCTCCCCGGTCAGGCTGCGATCGATCGAGACCCATAACGGGGGTGCCGCGCCTCAGGGAGTGGTGGCTTGGCGTTGCAGGTAGTTTTGGGCATCGGTGCTGCCCAGCTCGGCGGCCCGTTGAAAGTCGGGGCGCGCCTCGGCGGCCCGGCCGGCCAGAAGCAGGCTCCAGGCCCGGCCGTATCGATAGCGGGCCTTGTCCGGGGCCAGGGCAATGGCTTGGTCGATGCTGGCCAGGGCATGGGTGTAGTCGCCCATCTCGGTGTAGGCCACCCCCAGGCTGAAATGAATCTCGCTGTCATTGGGCGCAAGGGCCAGGGCCTTTTCATAGGCGTGTACCGCCGCCTTGAAGTTGCCGTAGGTACAGAGCATGCCGCCTTGATCCAGCCAATGAGCGGCCGTTTCTCCGCTGGGAATGGCGGGGTTGGCATAATCCGCCGCTCCTGCGGGTACCCAGGTGAGAATCAGAATAGCGGCGAGCCCCATGAAGCGGCCCAGTTTGATGAATGCGTGTGCGATTGGCATGGTGTGCTCCTTTTGCAATAAACCGCTCCCGCGATCGGCACGGGAGGACTTCAGTCCACCATGGCTGTTATCGGCCGCATTCCACCATAATATTAGGGTGGTTGACAATATGAATTTTATTTTTGGATGACGCTGGCCCGTTCGTTGGGCGCCCGGAGGCGGGGGCCCCCGGTGCCCATACGGTGGCCATCAGGAAGGCTGTCCCGGGGGCTTATCAATTAGGCGACAAACCGGGAGCACGCAGGCCCTGAAAACAACGCCGGATAAAAGCGGCTACGGCATAGCTGATGCCGATGGTCACGAACGATACCGAGAAGAAGACGACGAACATAATGCCGATGTAAAGTACTGCTGCAATTACAAAATCGATCATGGTAAGTACCTTTCCAAGTAGAATTTGGCAATAGACAAAGCAATTCCTTTGCCACAATCCGGTCACCGGGCGCGGCCTGCGCGCAACCGCCCGAAACCTAATCAAAGATTCCTAGAAAAGGGCCAGGAAGAGGCCACTGTGCACCGATCAAAGCCTTTCACATTGAGATGACAATGAAATAGAACTAAGAAAAAGATTTCATATTGAGAGGGCCAACCCGTTCTGTCGCAGGCTGTCGTAAAGGACGATGCCCACCGAGGTGGAGAGATTTAGGCTGCGGATCTCCGCGCCCATGGGGATATAATAGGTGTGTTCGCTGAAGCGACCCATAATCTCCGGCGGCAAGCCCCGGGTTTCGGACCCGAAGACCAGAAACTGCCGTCGGGCGGTGGGAATCTGCCAGTAGGGGGTGCGGCCGCGTTTGCTCAAAAGGGCGATCTCCGGCCCTTGCGGTTGAAGGTCCGCCAGCAACGCATCGAATTCGTCCCATACCTTCAGGGGCACCTTAGGCCAATAGTCCAGCCCGGCGCGCTTGACCTGGCGACTGTCCAGGGAAAAGCCCAGGGGCCGCACCAGGTGCAGCCGGGCTCCGGCGCCCAGGCAGGTGCGGCCGATGTTGCCGGTATTCCAATGCACCTCGGGAGCCACGAGCACGACATGGCGCTCACAAGTTTGGAATGCTTCCGGTAAAGACGCTCTCATCCTCTCCAGGGCCTCCTCAGCCCACGATTCTCGCCAGCGGGAAGCCGTTATTTATGTTTAAAATGGATGGGCCGTCAAATTAAAGTTTTGCCGGCCCTCGGCCGATAGCATCCTTACGATTCTCTTGTGGAAAGGAGCGACATGGACGTTTCCCCCCTGAGCACCCATCCGGCCATGGCCGCCATTGCCCGTCAGTTGAACACCAACACGGCGTTGCAGACCGAGATGCTCAAGCAGATGGCCGACAGTCAGCAGCAGATGGCCGCCCTCCTTCAGGCCCTCGGCGTCGGTCAGCAGGTGGATATTCAAGCCTGATCGCCGGATCAAGACACTACTTTTCCTGAGTTTTTCTTGCCTCCCCCACCGACCGTTCTTATCTTCGCCCTCAACCCAAGGCCCCTAACCCCAAGCAGGAGAATGGCGATGATTCCCAAGAAATTGGCCCAAGCAATCAACGAGCAGATCAAGAACGAGATGGAATCGGCTTATATTTACCTTTCCATGGCCGCCTACTTCCATTCCCGGAGCCTGGACGGCATGGCCCACTGGATGCGCTGCCAGGCGCACGAAGAGACCATTCATGCCATGAAGTTCATGGATCATTTGATCGACCGCAACGAGTCGGTGACGCTGCTCAATCTGGCGCAGCTCAAGACGCAATGGTCCTCGCCGGCCGAGGCGTGGAATGACGCCTACGCCCACGAACAATTCATCACTTCCAAAATCAATGAATTGACAACCATCGCGCGCCAGGAAAAGGATTATCAATCCGAACCGATGCTGGCCTGGTTCACCTCCGAGCAGATCGAGGAGGAGGCCACCAGCGGCAAGATTGCCGGAGAGATGGAGATGGTGGGGGAGAGCAAATCCGCGCTGCTCATGATGGATCGTGAATTGGGGGCCCGCCCGTTTCCGGCCGGCTCGCCCTTCGATCCGGCTGCCTACGCCCAGGCCACCTGATGTTGCCGGCAGGTTGTCGATGGCCTGCAGCCCCGTAATCGACAATCTGCCGCACAGAGCTTATACGCGTCGCTAAGCACCTCAAGTTTTTAGCTCCCATGGCGATAGTAGCCATAGGTTGAACTATTCCAGGGGAGTTTGCATGTCCGACAATGAGCGCCAGGACAAGCTCTTTGGCGATATAGCGATAGAAAAACAGATGGTTACCAAGGAGAAGCTGGAGCGCGCCCTGGTGATTCAGCGCTGTATCGTCAATCGGACCAAAGTCTACATGCCCATCGGGGCGGTCATGCAAAAAATGGGACTCGTTACCGATTCCCAGGTCGAAGAAGTGCTCGCCATCCAAAAAGGCGCCATTCAGGCAACGGCCGCCGAACCCATGCAATCCGCCGTCGTATCGGGGCCGGTGGAAGGCGGTGAATCGACCGCCATCAATCTGGTGGTGTCGCCCGACAAGCTCACGGCCACGATCGCACCCGTCAAATCCGGACAAGCCCCACCGCCCCTGGATGTGGTCAGGCTGATGCTCATGGAAAAAGAGATCGCTTTCGGCGTCGTGAGCGAATCGCTCTTGGCGCTCCATTTAAGCAAGAATCCCTTTCCCGAAGAGCCCTTTGTCGTGGCCCGGGGCGCCCCGCCCGTAGCCGGACAACCGCCCGAGATCCGCTACTACTTCGATACCAACCCCATGCGCATCGGGACCCTGCTGGAAGACGGCACCATGGATTGGAAGAATCGCGGCGACATCCCCCAGGTCGCAGTGGGCGATTTGCTGGCCGAGAAGGTGGGGGGCGCGCCGGGCCAGCCCGGCACCAGCGTTTTCGGCCTGGAGATTCCCGCCCCGCGCGTCAAGGAGCCGGCCCTGAAATTCAGCAAGGGGGCGGAGCGCTCCGAGGATGGACGCCAGATCCTGGCCAAGATCAAGGGGACACCCAAGCTGGGCACGGACGGCCGCATCGGCGTGTTCGGTGTGCTGCCCATCGACAGCGATATCGGGATCGAGACCGGCAACGTCAATTTCGACGGTCACATCGAGGTCAACGGCGGCATCGACAATGGCTACACGGTCAAAGGCGGCAGCCTGAGCATCAAGGAGATCCAGAACGCCGAGATCGAACTCGCCGATGACTTGGTCAGCTATGGCGGCATCTATGGCTCGACCCTCCGGGTGGGCGGACACCTGAAGGCCAGCCACATCCACAACTCCACCTTGGAGGTCATGGGCGACCTGGTCGTGGAAAAGGAGATCTTCGGCTGCACGATTCTGGTCAACGGGCGCTGCATGATCGATAGCGGCAAGATCATCGCTTCCAAGATCACCGCCAAGAGGGGCGTCGTGGTCAAGGATATCGGCACCCAGGCGGCACGCCCGAGTGAGTTGATCGTGGGCGTGGATTTCAAATTCGAACGGGATATGAACGCCCTCAAAGAGGAGATCGCCGACCTGGAGCGCCGTAAAGGCGAAGCCACCAATGCCATCATCGCCCTCAAGGGGCAGATCGATAAAATGGATGCTGAATTGGGTCGCGTGGCCCAGGAGCAGGACGGTTCCATGGTCCAGAAGCGGCAACTGGAGGAAAAGCTCAAGGGGCCCGACATCTCCAGTAATAAAGAGAAGCGAGCGCTGCTCGAAGAGCTGATCGTCGATTTGGCCGCCAGGTACGACAGCCTGGACGAGCGCGTTCAGGAACTCATGGCCATGGACGACGTGGTCCGCAAGCAGATCACCCAGCATCACAACAGCCTCAAGGAGATCGAGCAGTTGAGCGCGGCCGCCCAGGAGCAGATCGGCTTGCTGGAGGAGGCGGCCAAGATCGATCCGGGCATCCCCGTGGTCAAAGCCAGTGGCATGGTCTATGCCAAGACCTTCGTGATCGGTCCTCACCGCAAAATCCTGATTCCCGAGGATATGCGCAATGTGCGCATCGCCGAATCCCAGGAAGATCCCAAGCAATACCAGATGAAGATTTCTAGCTTGCGCTGACCCTCGCCTGTGGTATTTACCTTCCAAAAATACAATTTGTAACTTTATTTGCAGCTTTAAAAGGAGCGACCATGAAAGAAGTGGTGATTGTATCAGCCTGCCGCACCGCCATCGGCGCCTTTGGCGGCACCCTGCGTGACAGTCATGCGGCGTATATCGCCGCCGCGGCCATGAAGGAAGCGGTCAAAAGGGCCGGCATCGATCCGGCGATCATCGACGATGTGCGTTTCGGTTGCTGCATCGAGCCCGCCGACGCCTTGAACGTCTCCCGCGTGGCGGCCCTGCTGGCCGGGATCCCGGAAACCTGCACGGCCGTGACCATCAACCGGGTCTGCATCTCGGGCATGGAGGCCGTGCTTTCGGGCATGGCCATGATCCAGGCCGGCATGGCCGACGTGATTCTGGCCGGCGGCGTGGAGCACATGTCGGGGGTGGCCTACCAGGTGCCCAAGGCGCGCTGGGGCTGCCGCCTGCAGGACCAGACGTTTGTGGATGCCCTGATCCGCAGCCTGCACTGTGGCTCGCACATCGATCCCCATCCGGAAAAAGGCCCGGTGGACGCCACCAAAGCGCCGTTGAGCCGTTTTGTCGGCAAACCTTACATCATGGGCCACACGGCCGAGTTCATCGCCCAGCACATGGATATTTCGCGGCAGGAGATGGACGATGTGGCCCTGCGCAGCCACAACAATACCGAACGCGCCACCCGCGAGGGGCTTTTCAAGGAAGAGATCGTGCCCTTCGAGATTCCCCAGAAGAAAAAGGCGCCTCTGATCTTCGACAAGGACGAGCATTTCCGGCCGGGCCTGACCATGGCCGACCTGACCAAGCTGCCGCCGGCTTTTCTGCCCGACGGCGGCAAGGTGACCGCCGGCAACAGCAGCGGCATCAACGACGGCGCCGCCGCTATGGTGATCATGTCGGCCGAGCGCGCCAAGGCCCTGGGTCTTAAGCCGCTGGCGACGATCCGGGCCACGGGCTGCGGCGCGTGTCATCCGTCGGTGATGGGCCTTTCGCCCGTACCGGCCGTGCGCGATCTCATGAAAAGGAGCGGCATGAAAGTCGGCGATTTCGACCTCATCGAAGTCAACGAAGCCTTCGCCGCCCAGTATATAGGCTGCGAGCGCGAACTGGGCCTCAACCGCGAGGTCGTCAACATCAACGGGTCGGGTATCGGCCTGGGCCACCCCGTGGGCGCCACCGGCTGCCGCATCATGGTCACCCTGATCCACGCCCTGCGACGCCACAACAAACGCCTGGGAATGGCGACGTTGTGCGGCGGCGGCGGGGTCTCCATGGCTTGTGCGTTGGAGATGGTGTAAAAGGCTGCCATTCTGCCATCAGAGCAACCGAAGGTTACGAATATGGCCCCGCATCGACGATGCGGGGCTTCGTTTTTCTACGCTTTGTCCTTTAAAAACAAGAAGTCTGAGTACTTCACCAAATGGGCGATCTTTCCCGCCGAAACAAGTATATGCGTGCCTTCGCCTGGGCTTCGCCAGACCGCACAATCGTGCAAGAGATGCTTGCATTAATCACATAGGGTCACCAATCTGGCCTTGTTGGAGAAAATTGATACTCTGGATGATCGCCTTTAAAGCAGATTGAAGCGATACTGGACCGCAAGGATGATGAGAATAAAGGCGGTTCAATCCAATCACAATCAGTAATTATGCAACAGCCTGCTGCACAAATACACCCTAAGCTGGCAAGCCTCAATAGGGGTGCGGTCTTCTTGCCTTCCACTCCAATGCCTTATAATTTGCCTGACTTAAAGGGTCAGGCGATATATCGGCATTTGCTCACCAAGTTTATGATATAGGTCATAAAACCGCTTGAGGAGGCCATTCGATGAATCGACGCAGCCATAGGGAAAACAAGGACCTCGAAGCGTTGGACCGGATGATCGTAGAGATCACACTCGACGCGAACGGTGACGATAAAAAGTTCCGGGCTTTTCGACAGGCCTTCGAGGAAAACATCGAGCTGCCGGCCGATGGCTTCGTCATTGGAGAGCCGGTTTCGGTGATCGCGGTGGACTACGATGGCAATGCACGCCGCGGGCTGACGGCAAGATGCCGGCGCGAGGACGGTTCCAAACATATCGTCACGCTCCACGAGGTCGTATTGCCTCGGGCTTCGGCCGGGGCGAAGTACATTGCGGCATACCGCAAGTGGCTCGACCTCGAACCTTTTCCCGCCGAGGCGCCGGTTCCTGCCCGACGGAAGAGGCCGCCCAAGGCGACGGCCGAGGAGCTCGATCTTGGCAAACCGGTCGAGCTGGTGGTGCTGTCGGTGGGGGAGCGGGCCGCTCGGTGCCGTTTGTTGGGAAGTGACAGGGTCATCACGCTGCGCGCGAGCCGCATCCAAGAGGTGGTGCCTGGCGCCATCGTCACGGTCAAACCACGAAAGCGGTGGCGCTATGCCGGTCATCCCTACATTTCCGGGGAGCTGCTGTCGGTCCGGATCGACGCGCAAGCCCTCGGTCTGGTGCCCCTTGGCCTTGAGGATCTGGGTATGTGGAATCCCAAGGAAGAGTATTGGGGAGAAGCGGACGAGCCCGTCGAGAGGTGGGCCAAGCCGATCGTCGCGCATGGCCTTCGCCCGATGTTCGAGATGGAGCAGGTATTGCCCGGTGAGGCCTCGGGCGATCCTTCTGATGATCCCATTGTTCGAGCCAACGATCTCAAGGCTGCCGGCGACTGGAATGCAGCGGGAGAGATCTTAATGGCGCTGTGCCGGGCGGATCTGCGCTGCCTCGACGCCCATTCTCATTTGGGCAATCTCTTCTTCGATCTCAGGCCGCAACAGGCCCTTCGACATTATGAGGTCGGTTTCCGCATCGGCGAGCTCTCTCTGGGAAACGATTTTATAGGTGTGCTGCCGTGGGGCTTTATCGACAACCGCCCGTTTCTGCGCTGCTTCAATGGCTATGGCTTGTGCCTCTGGCGCCTTGGACGCTTTGAAGAGGCCGAGCGCGTCTTCGATCGCATGCTCTGGCTCAATCCCTCGGACAACCAGGGCGTGCGGTTTATCGTGGATGAGGTAAAAGCAAAGCGAGCCTGGGAGGATCGTGAAAACGAGTAGCGGTCGGGCCTTTCCTGCACCCTATTCAGGATCTCTCTAAAAAAGAAGCCCACTCCAAATGGAGTGGGCTTTTCGATTACATTGGATCTAAGGACCGGCTGGTTTAGTACATATCATCCATGTCGCCGCCGGCCGGCATGCCGCCGCCCTTTTTCTTCTTCTCGGGCTTGTCGGTGATCATGGCCTCGGTGGTCAGCATCAAGCCGGCCACGGAGGCGGCGTTCTGCAGGGCGAAACGCACCACTTTGGTGGGATCGATGACGCCGGCGGCGATCAGGTTCTCGAACTCTTCGGTGGCGGCGTTGAAGCCGAAATCGTCTTTACCTTCGGCTACCTTGTTGTAAACCACCGAGCCTTCCAGGCCAGCATTGATGGCGATCTGGCGCAGCGGCTCGCTCAGCACGCGCTTGAGCAATTTTACGCCCTGCTTCTCTTCGCCCTTGGCATCCACCTTGTCCAGGGCCGGGATACAGCGTACCAGGGCCACGCCGCCGCCGGGCACGATGCCCTCTTCCACGGCCGCGCGGGTGGCGTTGAGTGCGTCTTCCACGCGGGCTTTCTTCTCTTTCATTTCGGTCTCGGTGGCTGCGCCGATGTTGATCACGGCCACGCCGCCCACCAGTTTGGCCAGGCGTTCCTGCAGCTTTTCACGGTCGTAGTCCGAGGTGGTATTTTCGATCTCGGCACGGATCAGCTTCAGGCGGCCTTCGATGGCCTGGCGTTTGCCGGCGCCGTCCACGATGGTGGTGTTGTCCTTATCGATGCGCACGGTCTTGGCACTGCCCAGATCGTTGATGGTGATGTTCTCCAGCTTGACGCCCAGGTCTTCGGAGATCACCTGGCCGCCGGTCAGAACGGCGATGTCCTGGAGCATGGCCTTGCGGCGGTCGCCAAAGCCGGGGGCTTTGATGGCCGCAACTTTAAGGGTGCCGCGCAGCTTGTTGATAATCAAGGTGGCCAGGGCTTCGCCGTCCACATCTTCGGCCACGATCACGAGGGGCTTGCCCATGCGGGCGACCTGCTCGAGCAGCGGCACCATGTCCTGCATGTTGGAGATCTTCTTCTCGCTGAGCAGAATATAGGGCGATTCCATCACCGCGATCATCTTCTCGGAGTTGGTCACGAAGTAGGGCGAGATGTAGCCGCGGTCGAACTGCATGCCTTCGACCACCTCCAGGGTGGTCTCCATGCTCTTGGCCTCTTCGACGGTGATCACGCCTTCCTTGCCGACCTTTTCCATGGCGTCGCTGATCAGTTGGCCGATCTGCTCGTCGTTGTTGGCCGAAATGGAGCCGACCTGTTTGATTTCGTTCTTGTCCTTGGTGGGCTTGGACATCTTCTTCAATTCGGCGATCACGGCCGCGGCGCCCTTGTCGATGCCGCGTTTGAGGGCCATGGGATTGGTGCCGGCCGCCACCAGCTTCTGGCCTTCGTTATAGATGGCCTGGGCCAGGATGGTGGCCGTGGTGGTACCGTCGCCGGCCGTGTCGCTGGTCTTGCTGGACACCTCACGCACCATGCGGGCGCCCATGTTTTCGAATTTACCTTCCAGTTCGATCTCTTTGGCAACGGTCACGCCGTCCTTGGTCACCAGGGGGGAGCCGAAGGATTTTTCCAGAACCACGTTGTTGCCTCTGGGACCCAGGGTCACCTTGACCGCGTTGGCCAGTTGGTTGACGCCGCTGAGCATTTTTTCACGGGCCTCGGGGCCATAACATATCATCTTAGCAGGCATGGTTTATCACCTCCTTAAAAGGTTCGCTGTTTATTCCAGGATGCCGAGGATATCATCCTCACGCATGAACACATGTTCCACGCCGTCGATCTTGATTTCGGTGCCGGCATATTTGGAGAACAGGATGCGGTCCCCCTTCTTGACTTCCAGGGGCACCCGTTTGCCGTCGTCGCCCATTTTGCCCGGGCCCGTCGATACCACTTTGCCTTCCTGGGGTTTTTCCTTGGCGGTGTCGGGAATGATAATTCCGCCGGCGGTCTTCTGCTCTTCCGCCACCCGCAGGACCAGAACACGATCGTTCATGGGTTTGATCTTCATCTGACTTTTTCCTCCTGTTGAAATGCCTCGGCCCGAAAAGAACTTTGACTCCCACGACGGTGGTCGTTGCTTTTCCCCGAGTCCTGTGAATTGGGTTTTATTAAAGGTAAGGGCCGGGTCACAACTTGCCCCAGCCGCCTTTGAATTGCCGGTGCTCACGGACCGCAAAACCCCGGTGCTCATTTGGCGGCAATTTTAAGCACAGTTTAGTCCTTGTCAAGAAACCGGCTAAGGGATTAAATCAAAAACAAAGAACCCGAAGCGCCAAAAAATGGAGGAGACCAGGTGATTCAATGAGCAACCAGGCCCCGAACCTCGAAGCCAAGCCCCTGCTGTGGGCCGAGATCGATCTTGCAGCCATTGCCCACAATGTGGAGGGGCTGCGGCGCATCACCCGATCCGATGCCCGCCTGTTGGTGGCCGTCAAGGCCAATGCCTACGGCCACGGTGCCGTGGCCGTGGCCCGCACGGCCCTGGCGCACGGGGCCAGCGATTTGGGGGTGGCCCGCATCGACGAGGGGCTTGCCTTGCGCAGGGCCGGCCTCACGGCGCCCATCCTGATCTTCGGTCATACGCCGGCCGGCCGGGCCCAGGAGCTGCGCGCGCACCGCCTGGTGCCGACCCTCTTCGGCCTGAGCCCTGCCCGCGAGCTTTCCGCCGCGCTTCAGGGCCTCGACACCCCGCTGCCGGTGCACATCAAGGTGGATACCGGCATGGGCCGTCTGGGCTTGGCTTGCGATGACCTGCGGTCGCCGGAGCAAGGCTTGGCGGCGGAAGAGATTCGGCAGATCATGGCACTGCCGGGCCTGGTCGTCGAAGGGATCTTCACCCATTTCGCCACCGCCGATCATGCCGAACTGGACTATGCCCGCCTGCAATTCCGGCGCTTCACTGAACTGCGGGCGCAACTGGAGGCTGCGGGCAGCACCGGTCTGCTCTGGCATGCGGCCAACAGCGGGGCCATCATGGCCTTGCCCGCAAGCCACCTTTCCATGGTGCGTGCCGGCATTGCGGTCTACGGGCTCTATCCCTCGGACCAGGTGGACCGCAGCCGTCTGGCGTTGCAGCCGGCCCTGGCCTTGAAAGCCACCATCGTGCATCTCAAACGAGTGGCCGCCGGTACGCCCATCAGCTATGGATGCACCTATCGCGCGCCGGCCGCCACCACCATCGCCACGGTGCCGGTGGGCTATGCCGACGGCTACAACCGCGGCCTTTCCAATAAAGGCATCATGCTGGTAGGCGGCCGCCGGGTGCCGGTGGTGGGCCGCGTCTGCATGGATCTGACCATGATTGATGTGGGCCAGGTGCCCGGGGTGCGGGTGGGCGACGAGGTGGTGCTCATCGGCGGCCAGGGCGACGAAACCCTGGCCGCCGACGAAGTGGCCGGCCTGTTGGGCACCATCAATTATGAAGTGGTCTCGGCCCTGACCGAACGGGTGGCACGGGTGTATCGCTAAATCCCGCCCCTACTGGGTCACCGGGATGATCTGAATGGTTACCCGGCGATTCTGGGCGCGGCCTTCGGGCGTGTCGTTGGAGGCGATGGGTTGGGATTCGCCGCGGCCGGCGATGAGCAAGCGGGCCGGCAGCACCTTCTGACTGGCCAGGTACTCGGCCACGCTGCGGGCGCGGGCTTCGGACAACTGCTGATTGTGGGCGTCGGAGCCCACGCTGTCGGTGTGACCGACCACATCCACCGTGGTCTTGCCATACTCGTTGAGCACGATGGCCACCGAATTGAGCACTTCGTAGAAGCCGGCGCTGATGTGGGCGGAATTGGTATCGAAGGTGACGTTGCCCGGCATGTTGAGGGTGATCTGATCGCCCGCGCGGGTGACGCTGACGCCCGAGCCTTGCAGCCGCTGGCGCAGCTTGGCCTCCTGCACATCCATGTAGTAGCCGACGCCGCCGCCGGCCACGGCACCGACGCCGGCACCGATCAGGGCATTGCGCTGACGGTGTTTGCTGTCGGCCGTGAGCAGGCCGATGAGCGCGCCGCCGGCCGCGCCGATGCCGGTTCCGATCGCCACTTTGCTCACCTGTTTCTCCTGGGTGTAGGGGTTCACGGTGCTGCAGGCGCTCAAGAAGAAGAGCAGGGTCATCATCAGGCTGATACATTTGATACGCTTATTCATGAATCCTCCGAATAGTTTTGGGGGGGTTGGATTACGATGGTTCGGGGCCGTAGCGCCGGGCCAATTCGCGGTAAACCAATCCGCTGCCGCCGAAGATATCCAGGGCGCTGCCCACGGTGAAATCGATCCGGCCCTGGCCCAGCCGCCCGATGGTCTCGATATCTTCCTGGGAGTAGATGCCGCCGGCATACGTCACCGGAAGGCCCGCCCACTGCCCCAGCAGGTTCACCAGGGGCAGCTCGATACCCCGACATTGGCCTTCCACATCCACGGCATGAATCAAATACTCCGCGCAATAGGGCGCCAGGCGATCCAGCAGGGCGGGGGCAATCCGCTCGCTCGTGAAGGTCTGCCATCGATCGGTGACGACAAAATAGTCATCGCCCCTGCGCCGGCAACTCAGATCCAATACGAGGCGTTCGGAACCGATGTGTCGGCTCAGGCGGGTCAGGCGATCTTCATCCACCGTGCCGTGGTGGAATACCCAGGAGGTGACGATGACCGCCGCCGCGCCGGCATCCAGCCATGCGGCGGCATTCTCCAGGGACACCCCGCCGCCCACCTGCATGCCCTCCGGCCAGGCCGCCAGGGCCGCTTCGGCCGCCGCCCGGTTACCGCCGCCCAGTTGGATGATATGGCCGCCGGTCAGTCCGTCCTGGCGGTAGAGCCGGGCGAACCAATCGGCCGGGCGGTTGGCTTCGAAGTTGGTGCGCACGGCTTCGGGATCGGCATCCGAGAGTGTACCGCCCACGATCTGCTTGACTTTTCCCTGGTGTAAATCGATACAGGGCCGAAATTTCATCGGGCATCCTCGGTGGCTATCGCGATGGCGCATGCAAGCGGGAATCGAACTAAACAGTTGCATCCGTTCGCGATTAGGCCTTAGATTGAACTCGACGGCCATAATGCATGCTTGAGGCGGGAAGCGCAAGGATCAATTTGGAGGTGGACCGATGATGAAATCTCTTCCGATTCTCGATCTTGATGATGCCCTGCACCGTGCCCTGGGAGATGTGGCCTTTCTCAAAATGATGTTCGATGAGTTCGAGCAGATGCTCCCCGAGATGGTGGCCACGATGACCCGGGAGATGGCGTCCGGGGATCTGGCCAGCCTTGGCAAATCGGCCCATCAGCTCAAGGGCGCCGCGGCCAATCTGGGCGCCACCGCGGTTTCGGCCGCGGCCCTGGCCCTCGAACGGATCGGTAAGAGCGGGAACTCGAACGATGCCGGTGCCGCCCTGGATCGCTTGAAGTCGGCCCAACAGGCCTTGTTCGAGTACATCGACCGGATCGATTGGAGCACCCTGGGCGAAAGGTCGTAAGATAGGAAGATGCGAACCTCGGGCGAAGGTTTTTCGAGGGCCTCAGGCGGCGGTGGGCTCGTCCGTCTCGGCGAGCAGCGCCATGACGGTTTCCAGCAGGGGCGGCGTCAGGGGTCGCCACTTGGGGTGCAGGGCTTTGTCTTCGAACCAGGTGAAGTCCACGGCGTCGAGTTTGGCCGGGATCGTGTGCTGGCTTTTGTCGCCGTAGGTGGTGGCGGGGTAGTACTCCACGTAGGTCATGCGGTGGGGGGCGATTTTGAACCTGGCGGCCACCGAGGTGGCGACATGGCTGGCGCAACTGCGCACGGAGACGCTCCGATAGGACGATTGGCTGCCGGGGATGTCGCTGACCACCACGATGATGGGTTTGATGGGGGTGACTTTGCCCTGTTTGCTTTTGGAAAGATCGAAGATGCGCAGCCGGCAACGGCCGGCCGCGAGTTGATAGACGCCGCCGAAGCCTTCCCAGGAAAAAGAGTCGTCATGGATCAGCATGGTGTCGCGCTTTCTTTGATGTGATCGGCATCCCACCGGAGTATCTTTAGCGCCCCTGTCTGGGGCCGATTTTAAGCATAAAAGAATAAATGTCGAGTGATTCATGGCGCAGCGGGAGGGGCGGCAGTTCGCCCTCACCCGCAGGCCATTTCAAGTGCCGCTAGGGGCGCGCTCCGGGCGGCCTGGAAACTCGCTGCGCTCAGACAGTCCAGGCCGCTTTTCCTGCGCTGCGCCCGAGCGGCACTAAAAATGACTTGCGACGGTGAGGCGAACCGCCGCCCCTCCCGCTGACGGTGCATCGTGCTTCTCGAAGATTTACATCCGCCGTGTCAATGTGCCGTAGAGTCGCAATAGTTTGTCGGGCAGTTCGCGCACATCGCCGATCACGTGGTGGTGCATGCGGCCGTAGAGGTCGTCCAGGCGCGGGTCGCTGCCGATGTTGACGGTGATGGCCTTGACGTGCACGCTGCGGGTGCGCGCTTCCTGCACGGCCCGGCGGGTGTCGGCGATGGCGTAATCGGCCTTGTAGCCCAGGTCGTTGGGAAAGCCGTCGCTGACCACGATCAGCAGCCGCACCCGGGCGGCCACAGCGGCCAGTTGGGTCGTGGCGTGCCGGATGGCGGCGCCCATGCGCGTGCTGCGCTGGGGCCGCAGGCCGGCGATGCGGCCTTGGACGGTGGCGCCCAGCGGCTCGTCGAAGTTCTTGATACGGAAGTAATCCACCGAGTGGCGGCCGGTGCCCGAAAAGCCGGCGATGGCATAGGTGTCGCCCACCACCTGCAACGCTTCGCAAAAGAGCACCAGGGCCTCTTTGGCCACGGTGAGTACGGTGGCCTGGCCGCCCGCTGCGGCATTGGCCGTGGAGCGGGAGAGATCCACCAGCAGCAGGGCGGCCACATTGCGCTCCTGCTTGAGGCGCTTGATGAAGAGCCGGTCCGAGGGGGTGCGGCCGGCCTTGCGATCCACGGCGAAGTCGATCAGGGCGCGGTGGTCGAAGGCGTCTCCGTCGGGCCACTGGCGCAGGATCACCATGCCTTCGGGCTTCAGATATTCGAAGGCGCGCCGGATGCGGGCCACCAGGCCGCGGTATTGCGCCAGGGTGTGGTGGTAGAAGTCGCCGTCGGCGGCGGCCGGCACCACGGTCTCCTGCACGCGCACGTGGTCGTGGAGGTAATCCTGCAGGGCGACATCCCATTCCGGATAGTAAAAGGCCGGCCCGCCGCTTTCGGCGGCCCGGTCGGCGGCGATGCCGGCCGCGCGCAGCAGGGCCGCGAGGTCCAGTTGGGAGAGGTCGATCTTAGCCTGGCCACCATCGGTCGGCGGCGGGTTGCGGGTCAGCACCAGGGCCTGAATGTCGTCGGTCGAGATGCGGCCCTGCTGGCGGCTCAGCGTCTCTTGCAGGTCCGAACGGTAGAGGTCCAATCCCTGCTCGGCCAGGCGCACCTGGATACGCTGGGCCAGGGCCGCCTGGGGCGCAAAGGCCACGGCCACCAGATCCCAGCGCAGGCGCCGGCCGAAGGGCGGTGCAAAGGCATGGTATCTCTGGCCAAGGGCGCTCAGGGCGCGTACGCAGAGGCCATAGACCTGGCACACCATCCGGGCGCAGGCTTCCACCGGGCTTTGCAGCGTCATCTGCCGATCGAATCGCGCGCCGGCTTCATGGGCCAGGAGCGCGGTCTGGGACAGCGTGCCGTCCGGGGGCGCCAGGCCCAGCACCAGCCGGCCGTAGAGCGGCGCCAACAGATGGGTCCAGAGCCCCTGGCCGATCAGGAGGCGGACCTGCTCCTGCCATAGGGGCAGCGAGCGGCGCACTAGTCCCGGATAGGCCTGGGCCATGCGGCGCAGCACCCGGGCCTGTTCGAAGATGTCGAAGAGATCTTCGGCCAAGGCGGGCCGTTCGAAGCTATCGAAGAAGCGCTGGGCTTCGGACCGTTGGGCATGCGCCTCCGACAGCGACCGTCCGGCGATGTGCCGGGCCACCTCGTCGAAACGGTCGGCGGCCCGTTCCAGGTCAAAGGCAAAGGTGCCGAACTCGAAGAAGCCGGCCTCCCAGCGCACCAGGGCCTTGGCCGTATCGCGGTTCTCGTCGGCCCGGGGGAAACCATCGATCTCATCGGGCAGGTAGATGCAGCGGCCGTCGCTGCATACCCAGGTCGGTGGGGGGGCGGCCGCCGCACGGGGCAGTTGGGACATGGGCGTGATGAAGACGCCGCGATCCAGGCGGGCCGAAAGGTAGCGGTCCAGGCGGGCCTTGATGCGGACCAGGGGCACGGCCACTTGCCGCTGGGCACAGGCCTGTTCGCCCTGTTTGGACGAGAGGCCGAGAAAGGCGCCGGTGGCCTTGGGCGCCTGACGATGCAGGGCCAGGGCCTGGTCCATGAAATCGGCCAGGGCTGCCGGCGCCAGCAGGGCCAGGCCCTTGGGCATGCCCTCCAAGAAGCTGTCGGTCAGTTGCAGGTCCGTGGCCGCCACGCGGCCCAGGGCTTCGATCTGGGCCTGCCGACGCCGGGGCGTGAATCCGCGCACGGCCCGGGGAACCACGTAGACCAGACGCACGCTCTGGTTATAGGTCAGCTCCTGGCCGAAAACCGTCACCAGCAGATCGAGGTAGGCGCCGGCCGCATCCCGCTCTCCGGCGTTGAGCAACTCGCTGAGCACCTCCAGCGGTTCGCTCAGGGTGTAGGTGCCCTTGCCGCGCATGATGGCCAGGCAGGCGGTGAATTTTGCCACCAGCGGCGGGCCGGCCAGCAGCACGGCCGGCAGGTGCAGGGCCAGCAGCCGGGCCAGGGTCGGGCCGGTCTCGGCCTTTTGGCGGACTTGAGCGATATAGGTGTTCAGGCCGGCGTCGTCGGCCGAGCCGATCAGGCGCAGCAACCCTTCGGCCACGGCCCGGGCCAGGCCCGGCTCCACCGAAAGGGCCCAGATGGTCTCCCGGGCCAGCAGGTGCAGACGGTCGTCGGCCGGCAGGGGCGTCATCAGCACCACCCGCCCCTTGACCCACAGGTGGGTGTCGGGATCGGCGATGCGCAGGGACTCCAGCGGTTGCAGGTCGGTCATGGGGACCCCTAAAACAGGTCGGCGATCAGGTCTTGCAGCGTCTCCTGCAGGCGGTCGTCGTCGGTGAGCGGCAGGCACAAGGCCGTCTGGCAGGCCTGGGCCGGGGCGATGCCATGCCGGATCAGTTGGGCGGCGTAGATCAGCAAACGGGTGCTGGCCCCTTCGGTGAGGCCCTGTTCACGTACATTGCGGATCTTGACCGCCAGGGCCACCAGGCGCTCGGCCATTTCGGCATCCACGCCGCCCTCCATGGCCACGATGCGCGCCTCGCGCTCGGCCGGCGGGTAGTCGAACTGCATGCCCACGAAACGCTGGCGCGTGCTCTGCTTGAGATCCTTGAGCACCGACTGGTAGCCGGGGTTGTAGGAGATCACCAGCATGAAATCGGGATGGGCCTTCAGGAGTTCGCCCTTTTTGTCGATACTGAGCATACGGCGGTCGTCGGTGAGGGGGTGGATCACCACGGTGGTGTCCTTGCGCGCCTCCACGATCTCGTCCAGATAGCAGATGGCCCCCATGCGCACGGCGCGGGTCAGTGGCCCATCCACCCAGACGGTTTCGTCGTGCTGGAGCAGGTAGCGGCCCAGCAGGTCCGAGGCGAAGAGATCCTCGTGGCAGGCCACGGTGACCATCGGTCGCTTGAGGCGCCAGGCCATGTGCTGCACGAAGCGGGTCTTGCCGCAGCCGGTGGGCCCCTTGAGCATCACCGGCAGCTTGGCCTGAAAGGCGGCCGCGAACAGTTCGATCTCGTTGGCGTTGCTCAGGTAGTAGGGTTCCTGAGCGATGGCGTAGGGTTGGGGGTCTAGGGTGTCCATGCGCGCGTGACCTCATCTGGCCCGTTACCGGGGGGTTCTCATTGACAATCCATATCAGGCGTATATTATGGCTGAGTTTTCCCGCCATGCCACGCCTGGAAACGCTCAGCGACGCTCTGCTCGTGGCAACTTCATGAAAAAAAGGCATTTATAGTATCGATGGACACTAAAAACAACCCGGATCCCATCTATCGCCTGCGCTACCAGGACAAGGACGTCATCCTGGTGGGCACGGCCCACGTCTCGATGCAGAGCGTGGAACTGGTCCAGCAGGTCATTCAGGCAGAGCAGCCCGAGACGGTCTGCGTGGAGCTGTGCGCCGGCCGCTTTCAAACCCTGCGCCAGAGCGATAACTGGCAGCAGATGGACATCATCAAGGTGATCAAGGAGAAGAAGGCCTTTCTGCTGCTCTCCAACCTGATCCTGGCCGCCTTTCAAAAACGCATTGCCGCCAAGCTGGAGGTGCGCCCCGGCCAGGAGATGATCCAGGCCATCGAATCGGCCGAAGAAATCGGGGCTGCCGTGCACCTGGCCGATCGGGATGTGCGCGTGACCCTGGCCCGCACCTGGGGCCAGATGAGCTGGTGGGCGCGCTGCAAGCTGATTGCCCACCTGGTGCTCTCCTTCGGCCAGACCGACGAGATCAAGGCCGAGGATGTGGAGGCCATGAAGCAGAAGGACATGCTGGCCGCCATCCTGGACGAAGTGGGCCAATCGCTGCCCACGGTGCGCCGGACGCTCATCGACGAACGCGATCAATACCTCACCGAAAAGATCCGCACCGCGCCCGGCCAGAAGATCGTAGCCGTCGTGGGTGCCGGGCATGTGCCCGGTATCTTGAAATATTGGGATCAGCCCGTGGCCCTTGCGCCACTCGAAGCCTTGCCGCCCAAGGGCCGTCTGGGCGAAGTGCTCAAATGGCTCGTCCCGGCCCTCATCGTGGCCCTGCTGGTCTATGGCTTTTTCATGGGCGGCAAGGAGGTGGGGCTGAATATGCTGCTGGGCTGGTCGCTGGCCACCGGTGTGCTGGCCGGCGTGGGCGCCTTGCTGGCGTTTGCCCATCCGCTCACCGTGATTTCATCGGTGCTGGTGGCGCCGATTGCCGCCATTCATCCGCTGATTGCCGCCGGCTGGGTCTCGGGCCTGGTGGAGGCCTTTTCGCGCAAGCCCCAGGTGCGCGATTTCGAGCGTCTGCAAGACGATATTCAATCCATGCGCGGCTTCTGGCACAACAAGGTGACGCGCATCCTGCTGGTGGTGGCCTTTACCAACCTGGGCACGACGCTCGGTATTTTCGTGGCTTTTCCGTTGATGATGAAGTTGCTGTAAAGCTGGAGTCAGGAGTCAGAATCCAGAATATGGAAATCCATCCTTCTATTCTGACTCCTGACTGCTGAATTCTGAATTCTGGCCCCCTTCCGGCATTGCCACCCTCACCACCCGCCGTTGCACCACCTGCCCGTCGTCCAGGGTGCAGGTCATGGTCACCACCTGGAGCCGGTTCTTCGCGAACCACTGAATGCACTGGGGGTAAAGCTGCCACTCCAGGGCCAGTCCCTTCTTTTTGATGCTCTCCAGCGTGTCGCGCTCTTCGATGGTAAAAGACCGTTGGCCGATGATCGGTCCCGAGTCCTCCCCGTAGTCGATGAAGTGCACTGTGCAGCCGCCGACCTTGCAGCCATAACGGAAGGTGTCGCCATAGCCATCCACCCCCGGAAAGGCGGGGAGCAGGGCCGGATGGATGTTCATGATGCGCGGAAACCCCGGGTCGGTATTGAAGCGGTCGATGAAATAGGGGGTCAGGTTGCGCATGAAGCCGGCCAGCACCAGCAGGTCGGGTTGATACGCGGCCATGGCCGCCAGCAAGCCCGCTTCGGCCACCATCCGGCTGACGATATAGCGCCGCACCTTCTCGGCCGGCACGCTGGGTCCCAAGAGCGTCTGCTTGGCCACGATCGCCTCGGGGTCGCCATCGGCCGGTAAGGTCAGGGTTTCCGGCGCCTGCTTGCCGCGTCGGATGATCTCGCCATAATCCACCACAAAGGTGGGGATGGCGTGCCGCCTGGCCCGCGCAAGGCCCTTGGCTGCGGGGGTGTCGGCGCCCACGAAAACGATCCGGCCGTCGATGCCGCCGGCTTCACAGGCATCGATGATGGCCTGCAAGTTGGTGCCGCCGCCGGATATCAATGCGCCAATGCGAATTTTGGATCTCATCGTTGGGCTCCTTCGAAGGGGTTCCGGCGGAAATTGCCGCAAGCCGTGCACGCGTTCAGGCAACGGCTATCAAACCCGCGGCCGGCTGTCAAAGGTTTGGGCCGCGATTCAAGTTTTCATCCTCCGCGCCGATATCTTAAGGGGATACAAAACCACGTGGATTGTAAATTGAAACGGAAGTTGCATGGATTCTTACGTCGCCCGCCAGCCCATCTTCAATCGCCGCAAACAGATCTATGGCTATGAATTGCTGTTTCGCAATGCCAATGCGGTTTACGATGCTTCCGTGGACGGCGATGAGGCCACATCCACTGTTTTGGGCAACTCCTATTTCAGTATCGGCATGGAGACCCTGACCTCCGGCAAGAAGTCGTTTATCAACTTCACCCAGAATCTGCTTTTAAAGAAGGTGCCGCTGTTTTTGCCCAAGCAGGAGACCGTGGTGGAGATCCTCGAGAATGTGCAACCGACTCCGGAACTGGTCGCCGCCTGCCGCGAAATGGCCGAAAAGGGTTACATCATCGCCTTGGATGATTTCGTCTACATCCCCGAGCTGCAGCCCTTGATCGATATCGCTCAGATCATCAAATTCGATTTCAGGCTCACCCCCATCGACCAGATCCAGGCCTATCTGGAGCGCATCCAGCGGCGCGAAGGCCTGCACCTGCTGGCCGAAAAAGTCGAAACCCCCGAAGAGTTCAAGCGCGCCAAGGAGCTTGGCTTCGAGTATTTCCAAGGCTATTTCTTCTGCAAGCCGGAAGTGATCAAAGGCAAAGAGATCAGCGGCTCCCAGTTCGTGCTGCTGCAAATCATGGCCGAGGTCAACAAAAAAGATTTCAAGATAGCCGACCTGGAACGGTTGATCGCTCCGGATGTGAGCCTCTCCTACAAGCTGCTCAAGTACATCAACTCCGCCTTCTTCGCCAGGGCCCAGAGCATCGCTTCCATCCAGCAGGCCCTGGTTTATATGGGCGAAGCCGAGATCCGGCGTTTCGTCTCGCTGGTGGCCATGTCCGGATTGGCCAAGGGCAAGCCCGATGAACTGGTGCGGGCGGCCTGTATCCGGGGTAAGTTCTGCGAACTGCTGGGCGAATTGAACCCGCAGGTCGCGGCCCCTTCCGAGCTGTTTACGCTGGGTATGTTCTCCCTGATCGATGCCATCATCGACCAGCCCATGGAAAAGATCATGGGCGAGTTGCCCCTGGAGGAAAAGATCAAGTGCGCCCTGGTCCAGCGCAAGGGCGAGTTGATGGGATACCTGGGGTTGGTGGAATTTTACGAAAAGGGCCAGTGGCACTTGGTGAGTCGCGTGGCCGCAGCCTTGAACCTGCCCGAGAGCAAACTGCCTGAATTCTATCGGCAGGCCTGTCAATGGGCCAACACCTTCACCGGGAACGGATAACGTCCCAATTCCGACTTGTTTAAAAATTCCCCGGGTTTTCAATAAAATAGAATCCCCACAGTCCCGTTGACAAGCGCAGGCGTTCATATTATTTTCACGGACCAACTCGGAACGCCGGGCCAAAGGGGGTTCGGCAGAAAGGATGACGTAGCCATGGCTAAAGGAATTCTGGAGGTAAGCGACAGCAGTTTCGATACGGACATTTTGCAAGCCGACAAGCCCGCGGTGGTTGATTTTTGGGCGCCCTGGTGCGGACCGTGCAAGGCCATCGGGCCGGTCATCGAAGATCTGGCCGGAACCTACGGCGACAAAATCAAGTTCACCAAGTGTAATGTGGACGATAACCCGATTACCCCCGGCAAATACGGCATCAAGGCCATTCCGACCTTGATTTTTTTCAAACAGGGCAAGGTCGTGGATCAAATCACCGGCATGGTGGCCAAATCCAAATTGGAAGACTCGCTCAAAGCAATCCTTTCATAATTACAAATACAAGCCGCCGGCACTTTGCCCGGGCGCGCCATGGGAATCGGGATGGCTTACCGCTTTTCTTTACTGACAATCATCGCCATGGCCGTGCTGACCCTTTCGGGTTGTGCCTGGTTCGGCAAAGATAAACCCGAAAAGCCGGCCCAGCAGCTCGTGGAAGAGGGCGTTAAGGATTATGATCGTGGCCATTACCAGGATGCCCTGGAGGCTTTTCAACAGCTCAGGGACTGGTATCCTTTCAGTAAATACGCCATCCTGGCCGAGCTGCGCATTGCCGACGCCCATTACCATCTCCAGGAGTATCCCGAAGCCGTAACGGCCTATGAGGAGTTCGAGCGGCTGCACCCGCGCAACGAAGCGATCCCATACGTGATCTACCAGATCGGCTTATGTTATTTCGAGCAGATCGATACCGTGGACCGCGATCAAACCTCTGCTCGCAAGGCCATGGAGACTTTTCAACGCCTGATCCGCCAGCACCCGGACGACCCGCATGCCAAAAAAGCCGGCGCAAACCTGGTGGCCTGTATCCAAAGCTTATCCGGTCATGAATACTATGTGGGCCAGTATTACTATAAGCGCCAATATTACAAGGCCGCCCTGCATCGCTTCTTGGCGGTCATCAACCAATACCCGGACGTGGGCTACCATAAGAAAGCCTTGGAATACATTGCCGAATGCCAGGCCTACGAGCCGGTTCAGCCCAAGGCGGCCGCCGCCACCAATTAAAAATCTGTTTACAGAGCGGAAAAAAGAATGTAATAGACCCGTTTTGTTTCTGGAACATTGCCGGCGCGTGGCGCGGATGACCGAATATAAAGTGGAGATAATCAATGGCACAGGTATGTGAGATTTGCGGGAAAAAGACCATGGTGGGTTGTAACGTGAGCCACGCCCATAATGTTTCCAAACGCTTGTTCAAGCCCAATTTGCAGAGCGTGCATGCCTTAAAGGATGGCCGTCGGCGCAAAATGATGGTCTGCACCAGTTGCATCAAGGCCGGCCGCGTGGTCAAGTCCGCCTGAGATGACTTAAAGCGTTCAGCCTTTAAAAGATCCGGCTTGAAGATCACTTAAAGATCGATCGATTGATGGATGGGTCGGCGTTGCATGCGCCGATCCATTCTTGTTTGCGCCCTTTGCTTGCTTTGCCTTTTCCAAAAACCGGTGGTTGATTATTGCGGGCGGAGCTGATAAGGGAAGGCTCGCAGCATGCAGGCCAGTAGCTCTAATGGTAGAGCACCGGACTCCAAATCCGGGTGCTGGGGGTTCGAGTCCCTCCTGGCCTGCCATTCGCACAACAACACAACCGCCGGCACCGGATAATACCCGGTGCCGGCGGTTCGTTTTCTACAGGCTGGCGGCTGTCAACGCAAGCCCCGCGGTTTTATCTATTTGCCTTGCCCTTCATGGATTGGAATACGGCGCCGAACACATCGGTGAGGCGCAAAATGCCCACGATGCGCTCGTTGCGGGTCACGAGCAGGGATTGATGGTTTCCCATGATCAGGATGTGAATGGCTTCATCCAGGGTGGCGTCCACATCCAGTTGCTCTTCTTCGGTGGGTGTGCGCATGAAATCCTTGACCCTTATCTGGGAGGCCTTGGCCCGCAGGACATCCAGGGGTTTGTCGAACAGGCGGTAAGATTTGACCATGGAACGCAGGAACATGCGGCTGAAATGGCGGAAAGCGCCTTTATCGCCATCGGCCTGGATTTCGCCATACTTGGGCTCCAGGGCTTTGAGGGCGTCGATCTGGGAGATTTTGCCCACGACGTGCTGGTGCTTGTCCAGCACCAATATGGCCCGATGGGCATACTTGGTATCACAAAAGGTTTCCTGGGCCTTCTCCAGCGAGGTGATCGCCTCCTCCAGGGTGGCATCCTCGGAGACGGTGGCGTATTCCGAGAGGGGCACCATTATTTCATCGATCGTCACTTGCTTCATCTGTGCTTCTCCTGGGCGCGTTGGCACGCCAATGTTGAGATGGTGTCGTGAAGGGCAACTCGGACCCTTCGATCTGAAGGTCTAAATATTGCCGCCCTTGCGCAACAGCAGGCGCGCCTCGGCCTTGCGGATACGCTCCTCCTGGGCCTCTTTCTTCTGCCGGGCGCCGTTCAGCTTGGCGGTCAACTCGTCGAAATCGGCCGGCTTCATGAGATAGTCGAAGGCCCCCAGGCGCATGCCCTCCACGGCGGTTTCGGCCGTGCCGTGGCCGGTGAGTAGGATCACTTCCACCAGGGGATGGCGCGTCTTGATCTCCTTGAGCACCTGGATGCCGTCCATGCCGGGCATTTTGATGTCCAGGATCACCACATCGATATGCTCCTTTTGGAGCAGATCGAGCCCCATGCGGCCGTCGTGGGCCGGCGTTACTTTTTCGCCGGCCTCTTGCAGGCGCAGGGAGAGCATTTCCACGAAATCTTTCTCGTCATCGACCAGTAGAATATGGGTAGCTATCTTGATCATTGCATTTCTCCTTTATGGGGTTCCACTTGGTTGGGGATCTCAACGACAAACCGCGACCCCTGGCCCACCCGGCTGTGGACTTCGATGCTTCCGCCCAGTTTCTCGACGATCTGGCGGGAGACATACAAGCCCAGGCCCGTGCCCTGACCCGGGGTTTTGGTGCTGAAAAAGGGTTCGAAGATCTTATCCAGGTTCTCCCTGGGAATGCCCGTGCCGGTGTCGCCGACCTCCAGGGTGACACCCGCGCCGCTTGCGGTGATCCGGATCCACACGCGGCCGCCTTCGGGCGTGGCGTGCACGGCATTGCCGAGCAGGTTGATCAGGATTTGCCGCACCTGGTTGGGTTCGACCCAGACGGCCGCCAGATCGGCGGGGGCCTCCAGGGTCATGGCCAGGTTCTTGTCCCGGGCCTGGCCGGCCAGCAGCTGCCGGGTTTCTTCGGCCAGTTCGGCCAGGTTGACTTCCGCCAGCACCGACTCGTTCTTGCGCACGCTGCCCAGCAGTTGATGGGTGATGGTGCGCGCGCGCTTGACGCTTTTTTCGATCTTGTCCAGCGCCTTTTGGAACCCTTCCCGTTGGGGCGTGTCGGCCGCCAGTTTGTTCACCAGCAGCCGCATGTAGCCGGCCGCTTCGTTAATGATCGCCAGGGGGTTGTTGATCTCGTGGGCCACCCCGGCCGCCAGGGTGCCCAAAGCCGCCAGGCGTTCGGTGGCGATCATCTGTTGGGCCAGGCGGGCCTTGTATTCGGCGGCCTGCCGCTTTTCGCGGGTTCCCACGATTTTATCATAGGCCTGCCGGATCTTGCCCAGCAGGTGTTCGAACTCGATGGGCTTGCTTAAATAGTCGAAAGCCCCGGCCTTGATGCCCTCCACGCCATCCTGGGTGGCGGCATGGCCGGTGAGCAGGATGACTTCGGTGGAGAGTCCCAGGGCCTTGATGCGCTGCAGAACATCGAACCCGCCGATGCCCGGCATTTTAACATCCAGCACCACCACATCCATGGGCCGCTCGGCCAGCAGGGCGAGGCAGGCCTCGCCGCTGGCGGCTTGGTTTGCCTCGATGCCGCGCTTGTTCAGCCGTTTGACCAGCGTCTGGCGAAAATCATTTTCATCGTCCACCAGCAGCAGGCGCAGGCCTTGAATGGGTTCGTTTCCCACAGCGTGACTCTCTTTGGTTGCAGTCGGTTAATTGCCGGACACCCGATTTTACACCAGCCCCAACACATTCCACCATATCCAGGCCGTGAGGACAAGCAGCGTCAACAGCACCGGCGTGGCTACCAGTCCCACCTTGGTCAGGTCCGAGGATTTGAAGTAGCGGAAGCTGTAGGCGATGGCGTTGGGCGGACAGCCGATCACCAGCAGCATGGCAAACGAGGTGGCCGTACCCAGGCACAGGGCCAGCACCGTGGGGTTAACCCCTTCCAGCTGGGCCATGGGGATCACGATGGGCAGAATCAGGGCCGCCGCGGCCACATTGGCCATGACATTGGTGACCAGGGCCCCGAAGACCGCCACGCCGACGAAGAGCAGCAGCCAGCCGCCGCCCTGGATCAACGGGAAGAAGAGGTAGGCAAAGTAATTGGCCGCCCCCGAGGCGCCCATGGCCAGACCCAGGGAGATGCCGCCGCCGAAGATGAAGAGCGCCGTGCCCCACTCCAGGTTTTCGTGGATGTCGTCCCACTTGAGGATGCCGGCCAAGATCAGGGCCGCCACGCCGATCATACCGGTGATCGAGTAGTGGATGCCGTGCAGGCCGGTGGTCAACCAGGCTGTCATGGTCAGCCCGATGATGGTCAGCGTGACGATCTCTTTGGTGGACCAGGGCTGGGGCTTTTCTTCATACTTGGGCAGTTGAATGCTGGTGTCGGGCCGGAAGACAAAATAGACGACCAATACCGCAGCCGGCACGGTGACGATGGCGATGGGCATGCAGTACAGGATCCAGTCCATGAAGGTGATCTCCAGGCCGGTGAACTCTTTTAAAAAGGCCGCCGCCACCATGTTGCGCCCGCCGCCCACCAGGCTGCCCATGCCGCCGCAGGAACAGGCGAAGGCCAGGGAGATGAGCATGAATTTGGCGGTGTTGGTATGCGGTTCGATGTTGGCCGCACGCATCAGCGGCAGCATGGTGACGATGCCGATGGAGACCGCCGCGGCATCGTGCATGAACGAGGAGGCCAGGCCCAGGGCGATGGAGATGATAAAGGTAAAGCGCGTCACGCTGGTACCGGCCTTCTGGACGATGAAGCGCCCCAAGCGCTCGGTGATTTTGGCTTTGTCGATGGCGATGGCCAGAATCAGGCAGCACATGATGAAGACCACCACCGGGTGCATGTAGGCCGCCCAGGCCTCCTTGACCTCCACGATGCGCATGGAGACCAGGAAGACGCCGATCAGGATGGCGGTGATCTCCAGGGGAATCGGCTCGACCACGAAAAGGAAGACCAGCACGCCCAGGATGGCCAAAAAGCGCATGGCCTTGGGCGAAAGGCCGTTGATGTACTCCACCTGGATGTTCAGATCCTTCAGGGCCGCGGCCTGCTCGGCCAGCAGCACGCCCGGGGACGCCACGACGCCCTCTTTGACCTCCAGGAAATACTCTCCGGGCTCGCCCTTGTCCACCGGGGTCATGACGAACCGCTCGCCGACCGCGGCCTGGAGACGGTGATCGACATCGCCCGAGATTTTAAAGCGGGTGCCTTCGGGGCGCGGCAGCATCAGAATGATGGCCCCGACCATCAGCGCCAGGCACAATTGAAAGGCCTTGGATTTCCAAAAAGATCCCATTTGCGGTTTCCCCCGATCTTCTTTTAGCGTTTGCGGTTGTCCTTGTACGGCTTCGGCATGCATGCGCTTCGCTCCTATGGTTCGGTTAACTTATCGAATGCGTTCACCGGTGTCGAGGCGCGGCCTTCGACGCCGGGCGCTTTTGCTTCATGGCTGGCGCAGGGTGATCGTCTGAATGCGCGCTTTGAAGATCTTCTCCTGGTGCAAGCGCCGGTGCTCCGCGGCCTCATTGACCTTGTCCAGCAGTTGGGCGATGTCGCAGGGCTTGAGCAGATAATCGAAGGCCCCTTTGCGCATACCTTCGATGCCGCTCTCCACCGTGGCATGGGCGGTGAGCATGATCACCTCCGCCAGGGGGTGCCGGCCCTTGATCTCTTTTAATGTCTCCATGCCATCCATGCCCGGCATGCGGATATCCAGGATCACCACCTCGATGGTGTCGTCCGCATCCAGCAGCGCCAGGGCTTCCTGTCCGCCGAAAGCGGTATGGAGCTCCAGACCCCGTTTGCGCAGCCGTTTGACCATGGTTTCCACAAACGCGCGTTCATCGTCGACCAAGAGCACTTTGATCATCGGCATAGCGGCCCTTTCATGGGTAAAATTGGCCACCGGCACAGGCGGTCCAAGGGAAGTGGGAATAGCACCATGCGTGCCAACTGCGGCGGCTTTGTCCGGTTAGGCCCCTCCTGTTTTTAAATGATTGATTTTATGATTTATCGGGGGGCATCCGCCCCGGGAAGCGATCCGATGGGGAGGCTTAAGCGACCGGGATGAGGAGGTGGGGGATGGGGCGTTTCGCACCGGTGGTTCAAATGGCCCCAGGCAACTTTTTCAATTTTTCGCGCAGGGTCTTGCGGTCGATGCCCAAAATGTCGGCGGCTCGGCTTTTGTTGCCCGCGACGCTCGCCAGCACGGCCTGGATGTGGTCGGCTTCCACCTGGGCCAGGCTGCGCAGTTCTCCAGGCAGGGAACGGATGGTAAAGCGCATGGTCGGCGGCAGATCGGCCATGGATACCTGGGGGCCGTCCACCATGACCACCAGCCGCTGGATCACATTTTCCAGTTCGCGCACATTGCCGGGCCAACCGTATTCGCCCAGGGCCTCCAGGGCGCGGTCGGAAAAAGCGATCGGCGGTCGCCCCATCTGGCGGCAGAATTCGGCCATGAAGTGGTTGACCATGGCCGGAATGTCTTCCTTGCGTTCGCGCAGCGGCGGAATGGCAATATCGATGATGTTGAGGCGGTAGAAAAGATCTTCGCGGAACAGGCCTTTGCCCACCATGGCCTGCAGGTTCTTGTGGGTGGCGGCGATGATGCGGGTGTCCACCTTGCAGATGTGGCTGGAGCCGACCCGGAAGAATTCTTTGCTTTGCATGACGCGCAGCAGCTTGGCCTGCAGGTTCAAACTGGCGTCGCCGATCTCGTCCAGAAAGATCGTGCCGCCGTCGGCGATCTGGAAAAAGCCGGCGCGGTCGTCCTTGGCGCCGGTGAAGGCCCCTTTGACATGTCCGAAAAGTTCGCTCTCCAGCAGGCTTTCGGGAATGGCGGTGCAGTTGACCGAAACGAACGGTGCGGCCGAACGGTTGCCGCGGTAGTGAATGGCCCGGGCCACCAGCTCCTTGCCGGTGCCGCTCTCGCCGGAGATCAGCACGTTGGCGTTCATGGCGGCGGCCTTGTCGATGAGCCGGAAGAGGGCCTGCATCCTCGGCGAATCCCCCACGATGCCGAAGGTGCGCGGCAGATGGCTTTCGGCCTGGGCCTGGCGCCGTCGGTTCAGTTTGCGCCTCACGTTGTCCATGGCCGCCAGCAGTTCGGCCTCGGTGAACGGTTTGGCCAGGTATTCGTCGGCCCCCTTTTTCACCGCCTGGACGGCCCCATCGATGGTGGGATAGCCGGTGACCATGATCATGCCCAGGTTGGGGTAGTTTTCGCCGGCGTGGGTGATGAGCTCCAGGCCGTCGTGCTTGGGCATCTTGTAGTCGGAGATGAGCACGTCGATGGCGCGTTCTTGCAGGATTTGGACCGCGGCGGGTACATCGGTGCAGGTCAGGACCTCATACCCGGCCGGGACCAGGTTGCGCTTGAGCACCTCCAGGGTGTTGAGGTTGTCATCCACCGCCAGCACCAGGCAGGGTTTGGATGCTTTTTTGGCCATGGAGGCTCCTTTAACCTTTTTCGGTACCGGCCGGGACGCCGATGGCCGAAGCATCGCACCAACCGGCGGTGCATGGGAACTGGATGATAAATTGTGAGCCGCGGCCGACCTGCGTTTCCACGGAAATTTCGCCGCCGTGCTCCTTGACGATGCCGTAGACCACCGATAACCCCAGCCCGGTGCCCTTGTCCACCTCCTTGGTGGTGAAAAAGGGCAGGAAAATCTTGTCGCGGATCTGGGCATCGATGCCGGTGCCGGTATCGAGCACCGCCAGATAGACGCTTTCGTCATCGGCATGCGTGCGGATGGTCAGGCGGCCGCCGTCGGGCATGGCGTGGATGGCGTTGACCACCAGGTTGACCAGCACCTGGTTGAGCTGGGCGGGGTCGCCGCAGATCGCGGGTAAGGCCCGGTGCAGCTCCAGGCTCAAGCGGATGTTGTTCTGGGCGCAGCGCGGCTGGAAGAACCCCAGCCAATCCTTGACCAGGTCGTTGAGGTTGGTGGTGGTCTGCTTCAACTGGGGCTGGCGGCTGAAGAAGAGGATTTTCTTGATGACCTCTCGGGCATAAAGCGCCGACTTGACGATTTTCACGAGATCTTCGTAGGTCTGCTCGGGCAGATCGGGGGTGTTGGTCGCCAGTTGGGCGAACCCGAGAATATCGGCCAGGGGGTTGTTCAATTCGTGGGCGATGCCGGCGGCCAGTTGGCCGATGGTGGCCAGGCGGTCGGCGTGCCGGATCTGCTCCTTGAGGGCCTCCTCGGCCGCCCGGGCTTCCTTGCTGGCGGCGATCCAGGCCAATTTACGGGCCACGGCTTCTAGAAAGCGTTTCTCCTGGGGCAGAAAATCCGGTTGTTCCGCGCCGAGCGCCAGGGCATCGTCATAGACCACCGTCACGCGGCCGCGCCGCTTGCCGTGGATGGTGATGACTTTGCCAAGCCGGCGGGCGCCGTGCGAAACAGGATCGCTGGGGAAGACGGCCCCATCCAATTCGATGCGCACCGAAAGCGCCGGGGGAAAGCGGAAGGCCTGGGGAACGATCGCCAGGATCCGTTGCATGCGCCCTTCAAAGGAGAGCGCCGGGTCCAGGCAGAGCTGCGCCACGCGATACTGGCATTCCAACAGCCTGTATCGTTCCTTCAACGCCGAGTGTCGGTATCCGCTCGCCATTGGGGTTTGACCTTTCAAGACCCCGTCCCCATCGCCGGGGCCGCGATGGGTCGGGTGGCGGCTAGGGCTTTTTGAAGATCTCATCCAGGGATTTGGAGAGCACGGCCACGGAGAAGGGCTTGGGCAGAAAGGCCTGGGCACCCGCGTTGAGGATTTCCCGGGCCGGGCCGTCCAGGGTGAACCCGCTGCACACGATCACCTTGAGATTGGGCAGCAGCTCCATGAGTTTGGGATAGATCTGGTTGCCGCCCATGTCGGGCAGAATGACATCCAGCAGGGCGAAATCGATGGGACCTTGATAGGTGTGGGCGATATGCAGGGCCTCATGGCCCGACTTGGCTTCCAGCACACGATAGCCCAGCTTTTCGACGATGGCCCGGTTGACTTCCATTACCAGGTGCTCGTCTTCCACGATCAAAGCGGTTCCGGTGCGCTGGGTCTGGGCCGCGATTCGTTTTTCGGCCTCTTCCCGGGCCACCAGGGCACCCGGTAAAAAGATGGAGACGGTGGCGCCGCGGCCCAGTTCCGAATCGACATACACGCTGCCCCCGTGTTTCTTGACGATGCCGTATACGGCCGCCATGCCCAACCCGCGGCCTTGGAATTTGGTGGTGAAAAAAGGTTCGAAGATGCGCGTGCGGGTGCGCTCTTCCATGCCCTTGCCGGTATCGGCGATCTGCAGCAGGACGTAGCGGCCGGGCTTGAGGCCGGGATATTTGGCTCTCTCTTCGGGGCTCACCGTGGTGTTGCGCAGGCTGACGGTGACGCTGCCCTTGGTTTCGATGGCTTCCGAGGCGTTGGCCAGGATGGCGGCCAGCAGCATCTGGATCTGGGTGCGGTCCACCTCGATGGGGTCGGTGGTTTCGTCCAGATCGGTTTTAAGCTCCACGTGCGAAGAGAGGCTATGGCTCACCAGGCTCAGGGCCTCTTTGACGAAACGAGGGGACGACACCACCTGGGTCTGGAACTTGCCGCCCCGGGCGTAGGCCAGCAGTTGGCTGGTCAGGTGCACCATCTTCTGGCCGGCCTGGTTGATGGGTTCGATGAAGCGCAGCAGTCGCTGGTCCACCAGGCCATCCATCTGGATCAGCTCGATGTTGCCCAGGATTACCGCCAGGGCATTGTTGAATTGATGGGCGATGCCGCCGGCCAGGGTGGCAATGGATTCCATCTTCTGGGCCTGTTGCAAGCGCGCCGTGAGGCGCAGTTGCTCTTTTTCGGCCAGCTTGCGCTCTTCTTCCAGGGCCAGGGAGCGGGCCAGGGTGCTGATGATGTAGGTGTCGACATCGGTGAAGGTCCGCTGGCGGGTATCCAGGATGCATAGAGAGCCGACGGTTTTGCCTTTGCAGACCACGGGATGGCCAAGATAGGATTTAAAACCGTGGCGACGGATGGCCGGATCGCTCTGGGCATAGGGGGTTTGGCCCAGGTCCTCGATGGCCACCGGTTCCTGCTCGGTCTTCAGAATGGTCTCATTGCAGACGTGTCCCTGGGAACTTCCGGCAGCCGCATAGCCGGCCGGCAGATTGCACCCGGCCCAGCATTCCAGCGAGCCGTTGCGTTCATCCCGCCGGTTGTACATGGCGGTGCTGCCTTCCAGCAGATGGCAGGCCTGCTGAACGATGATATGAATATTCTGATCCGGATCCGATCCCAATAAGCTGAAAACGTTGCTGAGATTCGTTATCTTCTGATCGATGTGTGGTTCACGGCGCTCAGGGGGCGGAATCTTATTTATATTTATATCCGCAGGTTGCGTCATGACTTGACCTTCGTATGAATAAATGAAGCAAATCCAGGGATTCATTTCATATCGGACATCAAAATTCAAGAAAAAACCTCTGAAACAATAATTATAAAAAACAATGAATTATGCTCTCTTTAGGTGCAGGTATCAATTTGATAGGCTTTCGGTGCCGGTTGCCGATCCCGGGCGAATCGCCGTCAGCCTGACCGCGCTGTTTACAGCTCTTTGGATTCGTGGCAAAAAAGCTGAGTTGCAATTGAACGCCAGAATACGGGAGAAGAGGCATGAGGCTGATACGCTTTGGGGCAAGGGGTGAGGAGCGACCGGGTCTGTGGCAGGCGGACGGCATCGTGGACCTGCGCGACCTTTTTCCCGAGATTCCCGACATCGATGGTTCATTTTTCGAACAGGGCTGGCCTGCCCGTTTGGCCGGCTTGCAGGCCTCCGGCCGGCCGCTGCAGATCCGCTGGGCGGCACCCATCGCGCGGCCGTCCAAGATCGTCTGCCTGGGGAAAAACTATGCGGAGCACGCCAAGGAGGGCGGCTTCGAGACGCCGGCCAGCCCCCTAATCTTCTGCAAAACCCCCAACACCCTCAATGGTCCTTTCGATCCGGTGCTGCTGCCCCAAAGTTCGGGCCAGGTGGACTGGGAGGTGGAACTGGCGGTGGTGATCGGCACGGCGGGCAAGCGCATTCCCAAGGAGAGAGCCCTGGCCCATGTGGCCGGCGTTACGGTGATGAACGATGTCTCCGGCCGCCAGGCGCAGTTCGCCGACTCCCAGTGGTTCCGCGGCAAATCCTTCGACACCTTCGCGCCCCTGGGGCCGGCCCTGGTGACCTTGGACGAACTCGGCGACCCGCACAACCTGCGCCTGACGGCCAAGCTCAACGGCCGTATCATGCAAGAGGGCCACACCCGCGACCTGATCTTCGATCTGCCCACGCTCATCGCCAATATCAGCGAGGATATCACGCTCTGTCCCGGCGACGTGATCTCCACGGGCACGCCGGCCGGCGTGGGCATCTTCCGGCAGCCGCCGATCGTGATCCAGGAGGGAGACGAGGTGGAGTGTTGGATCGAGAAGATCGGGGCCATCCGCAATCGGTTTGTTTCGAAGATTGAAGTGGAAAGATGAAGAGCGAAGGCCATTGGCCGTTGCGGCGCATGGTGACCCGGACGGCTTGAAGCCACCGAAACCCCTGTTGACAGCCGCGCCCATATCATTTGATACTCCTTGAAAAGCCGCCTGGACATTGCTTTTTCAGATGCACGCGGCGCCCAGACCAACGACGAGGGTCGTCCCACTTGCTTTCACGCCTCCAGGTTCCCAAGGCGTTTCCAAGGAAAAAAACCATGCCCCAGCGCCGCGGAAAACCGAAACTCAGCCAGAACATAACGATTCCCCTCTTGGCGGCGGCCATTCTGTCGATCTGCATTTTGGGGCTGTTGTGGATCAAGCGCGAGTACGAAGCGTTCCGGGCCGATGCGAGCGCCATGGAAACCCAATACCTCGCCTCGCAAAAAGAGCATCTGGAAACCGAGGTCGGTAAAATACGCTCCTATATCGACTACCAGAGAGGCCGGCTGGAGCCGCGCTTGCGCCACGATATCCGGGCCAGAGTCCATGAGGCCCATGCCATTGCGTCGAATCTTTACCTAGAGTACCAGGAGACCCGCAGCCTGCCGGAAATACAGCGACTGGTCAAGGATGCGCTGCGGCCGATCCGCTTCAACAAAGGTCGTGGGTACTATTTCGCTTTCAATTATCAAGGTGTCGAAACGCTTTTCGCCGACCGGCCCGAGATGGAGGGCAAGGACATGCTTCCCGTGCAAGGTGCGCGGGGAGAATTTGTCGTCAAGGACATGCTCGGTATCGTGAAAGCGGATGGCGATGGCTTCTATGAGTACACCTGGACCAAACCGGAGCGAGCGGGCCATTTCCCCAAAATTGCCTACGTGAAGGCCTTCGCACCGTTTAGCTGGGTCTTGGGGACCGGGGAGTACCTCGACGATGTGGAGAGCGACATCCAGCAAGAGGTCATCGGATTTATCGAGCAGTTTCGCATTGGCAAGGAGGGCTATGTTTTTGCCGGGCAGTGGGACGGGCTTGTGCTCTGCGGACCGGAAAAAGGCAAAAACATGTGGGAGGTCGCCGACCGTCAGGGCAATCGGATCGTACAACAAATGATCGCCATTGCCCAAGAGGGCAGCGGCTATCTCACCTATGTGATGCCCAATATCGAGAACCAGCGGCAGGCGCCCAAGCTCAGCTACGTGATCGGCATCCCGGAATGGCGCTGGTACATCGGCACCGGCGTCTACCTCGAACCGATCGAGACCGTGCTCGCAATCAAGAAGCGCGAAGTAAAGCACCAGATCGTGCGCTATCTTCTCCAGATGGCGATGGTCTTGGCCGGCCTGATGGTGTTTGTCGGCCTGGTGGCGTTCCATATCTTTCGGAAGGCTCGCAGGAATCTGGAGGCCTTTTCCGGTTTTTTCGCCAAGGCCGCCCTGGAACCGGTCGAGATCGATCTGGATCAGATGGATTTTGACGAGTTGCACGAGTTGGCCCGCGCCGCCAATCACATGGTGCAGGCACGCAAAGCGATGGCGGCCGCCCTCGTGCAAAGCGAGGCAAAGTACCGCTATATCATCGAGAATGCGCCCATCGGCATTTTCCAGAGAGCTCTGGAGGGCCCTTTTGGTTACACCAACCCCGGTCTGCTCAAGCAGTTTGAATGCGACACCCAGGAAGCGTTTTTGACCCATTATGGCGATATTCGCAAGTTCTGGGTCCAGGCCGAGAAGTACGATCAATTCATGGCGCTGCTGGCCAAAGAGGGCAAGTGTTATGGTTATGAAGCCGAACTGCGCATGATCGGCGGCGAAACCAAATGGTTCTCCCTCTATGCTTCCCTGGACGGTTCGCGGGGATTCATCAACGGGTTTTCATTGGATATTACCGACCGAAAGCGGGCGGAGACGGAGCGCGAACGGCTCCATGCCCAGTTGCTCCAGGCCCAGAAGATGGAATCCATCGGACGGCTGGCCGGCGGTACGGCCCACGATTTCAACAACATGCTCTCGGTGATTCTCGGCTATTCCGAACTGGCCATGTTTCAGTTGGATGCGGCCCATCCCGTATATGCCAGTCTGGAGGAAATTTCCAACGCCGCCAAAAAATCGGCCAACCTCACTCAGCAACTGCTCGCTTTCGCCCGCAAGCAACCGATTGCGCCCAAGGTGCTCGATCTGAACGAAACCATCGAGGGCATGCTCAAGATGCTGCGGCGGCTGATCGGCGAGGACATCGAACTGAGCTGGCTGCCCGACGCCAAACTGTGGCCGGTCAAAATGGATCAGTCCCAGCTCGATCAAATCCTGGCCAACCTGTGCGTCAACGCCCGGGATGCCATCCGGGGGGTGGGCAAGGTGACCATCGCCACGCGCAACGTCCTACGGGACGGTGCTTATTGTGCCGGGCAGCCGGATTGCGTCACCGGTGAATATGCCTGCCTGACGGTATGCGACAACGGCTGCGGCATGGACGAGGCCACCCAGGAGAAGATCTTCGAGCCGTTTTTCACGACCAAAGATGTCAGCAAGGGAACCGGATTGGGGCTCGCCACGGTGTATGGCATCGTCAAGCAAAACAACGGCTTCATCAACCTGCGCAGCGCGCCGGGCCAAGGTGCGGAGTTCAGCATCCATTTGCCCCGCTATGACGGCCAGGCCATGGAGGACGAAGGCCCCCCTGCCGTGCCGGTCATCGATAAGGGGCGCGAGACCGCCCTGGTGGTCGAGGACGAAGAGGCGATTCTGAATCTGGTGCGAACCATGTTGACCACCCTGGGCTACACGGTTCTGGCGGCCAATGCGCCCGAGGAGGCCATACGATTGATGGAGACCCATGAAGGAAACATTCATATTCTTATCAGCGACATCATCATGCCGAAAATGAACGGGTGGGAATTGGCCCAACGGATTCAGGCCAGGCGACCCGATATCAAGTGCTTGTTCATTACCGGTTACATGGCCAGCGTCATCGCCGATCGCGGCATCCTGGATAAAGGGTTCCACATTTTGCGAAAGCCGTTTTCCCTTGGCGATTTGGCCTCCAAGGTCCGGCAGGTGCTGGGCCACGAGGACCCCTCCCCCTGAGACCGCCGACTTAAAAAAGAGATCGCATTTTGTCCGGACGGGCCGGCCGGCGCGCGGATTGACAGCATTCACGGCACCCTTTATAGTGGCGGTACCTTGGGCCCGGGAGCGCCGGCCGCGAGCCCAATCATCCCACGCGAGCATTCAAACCTCAACGAACGAAAGCTTCCGCCATGAAACGTCTTTTGTGCTTCACGGTGTTGCCCGCCATCGGATTGCTGGTTCTGGCCTTTTCGGCCCTGGCCGCCCTGGGACCGGGGGAAGTGCCGCCCGAGTTGGAACGCTGGCAGGCGTGGGCCCTGCACGGCCACCGCGAGGCGCTGTGCCCCGGCCAGCATAACGATGGGGCCGTGACCCGCTGCCAGTGGCCTTCACGCCTCAGCCTGGAGGTGACGGCCACCGACGGCGCCTTCGAACAGCGCTGGCTGATGTTCGCCGACGGCTGGGCCGCTCTGCCCGGCGGCCAGGCCGCGTGGCCCGACGGCGTGGTGGTCGATGGGCAGTCGGCGGCCGTGGTGGCGCGCGACGGCGTTCCCTCGGTGCGCCTGAGCCCGGGCGAGCATCGCATCCTGGGGCGCCTTTCCTGGGCGCGGATGCCCGAAATGCTGCCTGTGCCGCCGGCCCTGGGGTTGCTCTCCCTGGCCATCGACGGCCGGCCGGTGCCGTCGCCGGTGATCGACGCCCAGGGACGCGTGTGGCTGCAAGCGGGCGCGGCGGCGGACGACAGCCGGGAGGAGAAGATCGATGTCCGGGTGTTCCGCCTGTTGGACGACATGGTGCCCATGCAGGTGACCACCCTGTTGCGGCTGGAGGTATCGGGCAGACCCCGGGAGATCGCGCTGGCCCAGGTGCTTCCGGTCGGCGGCACCCCCATGGCCTTGGACAGCGCCCTGCCGGCGCGCATCGACGCCGACGGCCGGCTGACCCTGCAGGCCCGGGCCGGTCGCTGGGAGGTGCGGCTGCTGGCGCGTCTTTCCGGGCCGCAGGTCAAGATCGCCGCCGGACCCTGTCCCTATGGCGAAGAGATCTGGTCGTTTCAACCGCGTCACGAACTGCGCATGGTGGAGATCCTGGCGGCGACGCCGGTCGAGCCCAGCCAGACCGAGATGCCCGAGGCCTGGCGGCATTTGCCGGCCTATCTGCTCAAGGCCGAAGAGAGTTTGACCATCAAGGAGATCCGCCGGGGCGATCCGGACCCGGGACCGGACCAGCTCTCCCTGCAACGCACCTGGTGGCTCGATTTCGACGGCGGTGGCTTTACCGTGCAGGACCAGATCCAGGGCAGTGTGCGCCGCCAGTGGGCTTTGGCCATGAATCCACCGTTGGTGCTGGGGCGCGTGGCCGTGGGCGGCGAGGCGCGCGTCATCACCGAACAAGGAGCCGAGCAGAAGATGGGCGTGGAATTGCGGCGCGGGCAGCTCGACCTGCAGGCCGACGCCCGCCTGCCCCAGCGGGCCGGCGAACTATCGGCCGTGGGCTGGGATCACGATTTCCAATCGGTTTCGGGCGTGCTGCACCTGCCGCCCGGTTGGCGCCTGGTGGCGGCCACCGGGGTGGATCGAGTCTCTGACACCTGGCTGCAACGCTGGTCGCTGCTCGATTTTTTCCTGGTGCTGATCATCGCCCTGGCGGTTTATCGGCTGCGCACCTGGCGCTGGGGCGGTGTGGCCCTGATCGCCATGGCCCTGATCTTTCACGAGCCCGGTGCCCCGCGCCTGGTGTGGCTGCATCTGCTGGCCGTTCTGGCGCTGCTGCCGTTGCTGCCGGCCGGCTGGTTCAAACGTCTGGTCCAGTTGTGGGGCATCGGTGCGGCCGTGGTGCTGCTGGTGACGGCCGTGCCATTCGTGGTGCAGCAGATCCGCTGGGGGCTGTATCCCCAACTGGCGCCGGTCTCGGACGCCTATTCTGCGTCCAGGCAGCTGCAAGGCTTCGCCACACGGTATAACGCGGAATCCGCGCCGGAGGTCATGGCCGAGCGCGCCCTGGAAGATTCCTTCGAGGATCGAGGCATCCGAAAAAGGATGAAAGCCGCCGCCCCGGCCCCCATGGCCGCCGGCCGGGTTGCCAAGGAACGGCGCGAGTTGCAGCAGCAGGACCCCGATGCCCTGATCCCCACCGGACCGGGGCTGCCCGACTGGCAGTGGCAATCGGTGTCGCTCGCCTGGAGCGGCCCGGTGGCCCGCGCCCAGACCCTGCGCCTCTACCTGCTGACCCCCTGGGCCAATCTGATGCTGGCCCTGGTGCGGGTGGTGCTGCTGGCGGCGTTGATGTGGGTGCTGATCGGTTGGAGCCCCTGGTGGCGGCCCTGGATACAGCGCCTGGGCCAGCGTTTGGGGGTTGGCGCCCTGGCCCTGGCGGCCCTGTTGGGCGTCGCGGGCTGGCAGCCGGCGATATCGTCGGCCGAGGGTTTCCCGCCGCCGGAGCTGTTGGACGAACTGCGCCAGCGCATCCTGGAAAAGCCGGCGTGCCTGCCCCACTGCGCCGATGTCGCCCGCCTGGAAATCACCGCCCATGACGAGGAGTTGCAGGTGCTGCTCAAGTTGAATTGCGCGGCCCGGGTGGCCGTGCCCTTGCCGGTCAACCGCAAATCGTGGACCCCGGAGCAGATCATGCTGGACAACGCGCCCATTGCCGGGTTGACCCGGGATGGCGGCGGTCAGCTATGGGCCCTGATCCCCGAAGGACTGCACACCCTGGTGCTGCTGGGCGACGTGAGCCAGGAGGGGGTGGTGCAGATCCCCCTGCCCCTCAAGCCGCATGCGGCGACGCATGCCCTTAGCGGCTGGCGCCTGGAAGGCATTCACGAGGATGGCAGCGTGGGCTCCAGCCTTCAATTGATCCGCCTGCCATCGGACGCCCAGCCGCTGCCGGTGGCCCGCGTCCGGGAAGGATTGCCGCCCTTTTTGCAGGTGGAGCGCTTGCTGCGCCTGGGACTGACCTGGCGCAGCGACACCACGGTGCGCCGCCTGACCCCCACGGGCGCGCCGGTGGTGGCGGCGATTCCCCTGCTGGCCGGTGAATCGGTCACCACCGAGGGCATTGCGGTGCAAGAAAACCAGGTCCTGATCAACATGGGTCCGGACCAGCGGGAGGTGGTCTACAGCGCCAATCTGCCGATCACCCCCCAGATTTTGTTGGAGGCCCCCCGGGGGGTGCCCTGGACCGAGACCTGGGTGCTCGACGCCAGCGCCGTCTGGCATTGCGAGCTTGCGGGCCTTGCCGTGGTGCATCACCAGGATGCGGCCGGCCAGTGGCAGCCGCGCTGGCAGCCGTGGCCGGGCGAGCAGGTGGCGATCCAGATCAGCCGGCCGCCGGCCGTGGCCGCTCAAACCAAGACCATCGACCGGGCCGATCTGACGCTGACCCCCGGCCGCCGCTTCGGCCAGGGACAGTTGCGGCTCAACCTGCGCAGCAGCCGCGGGGGGCAACATACAATAAGCCTGCCGCCCAAGGCCAATTTGCAGCAGGTCACGGTCGACGGCCAGAGCCTGCCGGTTCAGCAGGATGGCGCCTTCGTCACCGTGCCCCTGCAGCCCGGCAGCCAGGAGGTCTCGGTGCAGTGGCAGCAATTGGCCCCCTTTGCCCTGTTCTACCGGGTGCCGCCGGTCCAGATCGGCCAGGCGGGTGTCAACGCCCGGGTCAGCGTGCAGATGCCCGAGGACCGCTGGATCCTGCTGGTGGGCGGCCCGCGCTGGGGGCCGGCCGTGCTCTTCTGGAGCTATATCGTGGCCATTGTCCTGGCGGCCCTGCTGTTGGGCCGGGTGACCCTGACGCCGCTCAAAACCTGGCAGTGGCTGCTGCTGGGCCTGGGGCTGACCCAGATTCCGGCGGCCCTGGCGCTGCTGATCATCGGCTGGTTCCTGGCCTTGGGACTGCGGGAGCGCCAGGCCATGCCCGGTGGCTGGTTCACCTTCGATCTGATCCAGATCGGCCTGGTGCTCTGGACCGTGGCGGCCCTGGCGGGCTTGTTTACGGCGGTGGAAGCCGGGCTGCTGGGCCAGCCGGACATGCAGATCGAGGGCAACGGCTCGACGTTCATGGCCCTGCACTGGACCCAGGACCACATCGGCGAGGAGATGCCCCGGCCCTGGGTCTTCAGTCTGCCGGTGTGGGGCTATCGCCTGTTGATGCTGGCCTGGTCCTTGTGGCTGGCCCTGGCGCTGCTCGGTTGGCTCAAATGGGGCTGGCGCTGCCTGGGCAAGGAGGGATTGTGGCGCAAGGTGGTGTTGCGGCGCGCTAAATCGCCGACATGATAAGCGATGGGCCGTGCGTAGGGGCGACCGGCTACGTGAGAACGTTGTTAACGACGAATTCAATTGGGCGCGACGATGCTTCAAGAACTCTCCATTCGCAATTTCGCCATCATCGAGGATCTGACCATCCGCTTCGGGCCGGGGCTGACCATTCTCAGCGGCGAGACCGGGGCCGGTAAATCCATCATCATCAACGCCGTCAATCTGCTGCTGGGCAGCCGGGCCTCGGCGGCCCTGGTCCGCACCGGCGCCGAAAGCGCCGAACTCGAGGCGCTCTTCGACCTACCGGCCCAGAGCCGTGTGGCCCAGGCCATGACGGCGGCCGGCCATGACCCCACTGAGGGGCTGATGGTGCGGCGGGTGATCTCGGCCAACGAGCGCCATCGTATCTACATCAACGGCCGCTTGGCCACCATGCAGGCCCTGGCGGAGCTGACCGCCCGTCTGGCCAGCATCTCCGGCCAGCATGCCCACCAGGGGCTGCTCAGGGAAGAAGAGCATCTTTCGATATTGGATCACTTCGGCGATCTGCTGGCCCTGCGCAGTCGCTACAACCAGACCTACGCCGAAATACTGCCCCTGATCCGCCGGGAGCAGGAGCTGCTGCGGCAGCAGTCGCGCCAGGGCGAGCAGATGGACCTGCTGCGCTTCCAGCGCCAGGAGATCGCCGCCGCCGCGCCGGCGGCCGGCGAAGATCAGGCCTTGGAAAAAGAGCGCTTGCTCCTTAAAAACGGCGAGACCCTCTTTCAGACGGCCCAACAGTGTGTGGATGGGCTGTATGCCGCGGACGGTGCGGCCTACGAAACCCTGGGCGGCCTGGCCAAGGAGCTTGAGCGGGTGGGCCGGTTGGATGAACGTCTGGCGCCCAGGGCCAAAGAGCTCGAAGAGGTGCTCTACCGGGTGGAAGATATCGCCGCCCAATTGCGCGATTACCTCAAACAACTGGATCTGGACCCCCAGCGCCTGGAAGCCGTGGAGGCGCGTCTGGATCTGCTCATCAAGCTTAAACGCAAGTATGGCGGTTCGCTGGAGCGGGTCTTGACCTACGCCCAGGAGATCGATGGCCGGCTGGACGAGATCGATCACCTGGACACGCACATCGCAGAGGTGCGCACCAAACTGCGCCGCGGTCATGAGACCTTGTGTCGCCTGGCGGCCGAGCTGGCCGAGCAGCGCCGGGAGGCGGCCCGCATGCTGGCCGCCGGCGTGGAAAAGGAGCTGGCGGCCCTCAAGATGGAGGGCACCCGTTTCGCGGTGGAGGTCCAATCCGTGCCGGCTCCCAAGGAGAGCAACCCCTATCTGGTCTGGAACGGCCAGGCGCTCACCGAAAGCGGGGCGGACCGGGTCGGCTTCCTGATTGCCCCCAATGTGGGCGAGGCGATCAAGCCCCTGGCGGCCATCGCTTCGGGCGGCGAACTCTCCCGGGTGGTGCTGGCCCTCAAGGCCATTCTGGCGCGGGGCGACGATCTTGAAACGGTGGTCTTCGACGAAGTCGATGCCGGCATCGGCGGCGGTACGGCCGAACTGGTGGGCAAAAAGTTGGCGGCCCTGGCCCGGCGCCACCAGATCCTGTGTATCACCCATCTGCCCCAGATCGCCAAATTCGGCGACCAGCACCTGCGCATCGTCAAGCGCGTGGCCCAGGGCCGCACCCGCACCACCATTACGCCGCTCGACGCCCAACAGCGGGTGGAAGAGCTCGCGCGCATGCTGGGCGGCGAGAAAATCACGGACACGACCCTGGCCCATGCCAGGGAGATGCTCGAAGCAAAATAGGGGGTCCGCCCATGGCCAAACGCCCCTGGAAGCCGGGCACGATGATCTATCCGCTGCCGGCCGTGCTGGTGAGCTGCGGCGATGCCCGGCAGGGCTACAACCTCATCACCATCGCCTGGACCGGCACGATCTGCACCGATCCGCCCCTGTGCTACATCTCGGTGCGGCCCGAACGCTACTCGTATGGGTTGATCAAAAGCAGCGGCGAGTATGTGATCAACCTGACCACCCGGCAGTTGGCCTTTGCCGTGGACTGGTGCGGCGTCAAATCCGGCCGGGAAGTCGACAAGTTCAAGGAGATGGGGTTGACCCCCCTGCCGGCCCAGAAGGTGGCCGCGCCTTTGATCGCCGAATCGCCCTTGAGCATCGAGTGTCGCGTGCGCGAAGTGATGCCCCTGGGCAGCCACGACATGTTCATCTCCGAGGTGGTGGCGGTCAACGCGGATGAAAGCCTGATCAATCCGCGTACCGGCGCCTTCGAGTTCTCGCATGCCGAGCCCATTTGCTACTCCCACGGCCGCTACTTTGCGCTGGGAAGCATTTTGGGCACCTTCGGCCATTCGGTGCGCAAGAAGAAAAGACCGCCGATCGGGACAAGGAGTAAAAAAGGCCGGCCCCCCAAAAGATAGAAGCTTGAATGGACCTGAAGCAATTCTTCTACAATCTGCCGCCCTTCCTGACCGCCGCGTTGCTGGCGGGCATGGCCGTGACGGCCTGGCTGCGCGGCGGCCGCACCAAGGGCAACCGCATCTTCGCCCTGTTTTGCTTCCTGGGCAGTCTGCTCTATGTGGATTTCCTGATCGCCTTCAATGCGCCCAGCCCGCGCCTGGCGCTCGTCACCAGTCGCACCGCGCATTTGCTGCATCCTTTTTTGATTCCGCTGCTGATTCATTTCTTCCACACCTTTTTGAATGTCGCCGGCCGGCGCTGGCTGCTGCCCCTTGCTTACGGTTATGCCGCCGTGACTTCCGCTTGCGCGCCGGCGGGTCTGGTCATCGCCGAGGTGCGCCGTTTCGACTTCGGCTACTTCGGCCAGGCCGGACCGCTTTTCTTTCTCACCGCGCTGGGGGCCACCGCCGCCACCGTTTACAATGCGGCGATCATCTATCGGGCCATGACTGCCGAGACGCGCGCCATTCAGAAGAACAAGCTCAAATATGTGTTCATCGGCTTTGGCCTGCTGACCCTGCTCACCAGTTTGACCAGCTTGACGGTCTATGGGGTGCCGGTCTATCCGGCCGGCGCCTTCGGCTTCATCCCGCTGCTCGTGTTCGCGGCCGGCGTTTTCCGCCACGACCTGCTGGACATGGGCCTGCTGATCCGCAAAGGCATTCTGTACACTACCCTTACGGTGCTGTTGACCACCGCCTATCTGCTGATTGCCGTCACGCTCCAGGCGCTTTTCCAGGAGATGCGTCTGGCCGACAGTTACCTTTTCCCTCTGGCGCTCGTGGCCATGATCGTGCTGCTCAGCGGGCCGCTGAAAAGCAAGTTGCAGGGCGGCATCGAGCGTATACTGGCCAAGGGCCGCTACGACTACCGTCAAACCCTGCGGAACGTCAGCCAGACCATCGCCACGGTGATGGACAAGCCGACGATCACCCGACTGCTCCAGGAGACGATCATCGATGCCTTGCAGGTCAGAAACTGCGCCCTGTTCCAAGTCGATCCCGGCGATGGCCGTTACCGGCCGGTGGCCGTGGCCGGCCAGCCGGTGCCGGCGGCCCAGGCGGCGGTGCTGGCGGCCGATGCCCAACTGATCCGCTACTTGAACCGCGACGACCGGGCGGTCATGAAGAAGAAGCTCCTGGAGCACAAATCCGAAGAGGGGGCCGCGCAGGTGTTGACCCAGCTTGCCTGGCTCGACGCCGAGGTGGCCTTGCCCATGCGTTTTAAGGGTGAACTCAAGGGCTTTCTGGTGATGGGCGAGAAGCGTTCCGGAGAGACCTTCTCCCGCGAAGACATGGATCTGCTCGAACCGTTGTGCCACCAGAGCGCCGTGGCCATCGAAAACGCCCATGGCTACCAGGCCTTGCGGGAACTGAACCGTACCCTGGAGGCGCGCGTGGCGGCCCGCACCCATGATCTGCAAGCCGCACTGGAAGAAAAGGAGCGCTCCCAGGAGCAGTTGGTTCGCTCCGAGAGCCTGGCCGCCATCGGCATGCTGGTGGCCGGGGTGGCCCACGAGTTGAACAACCCGCTCACCAGCGTCACCAGTCTGCTGCAATCGGCCGTGGAGGAGCTGCGCCGCTGTCCGCCGGGCCAACCTCTGGACCCGGAGGTGTTCGACGATCTGCGGTTCGCCGACAAGGAGCTGGCCCGCGCCCGGGGCATCGTGACCAGCCTGTTGGGGCTCTCGCGCCAAACCCAAACCTATGAGGAGGCGGTCGACCTGAACATAGTGGTGCGCGATACCTTGCGGGTGCTGCACAACCAATCCAAACATGCCGCGGTGACGGTGATCGAGGAGCTGGACGAAGGGTTGCCGGCGCTGCGCGGCAATTTCGCCAATCTAGGGCAGGTGGTGCTCAACATCATCCAGAATGCCATCCAGGCCGCGACCGGGCAGCAAGGGCGGATCGTGCTTGCCACGGGCTATGACGCCGGTCGGCGCGAGGTGCTGTTCCGCTGCCGGGACAACGGACCGGGCATCGAGGCCTCCGTCCGGCAGCACGTGTTCAAACCCTTTTTTACCACCAAGCCGGTGGGTCAGGGGACCGGCCTGGGGCTGTACATCTGTCACCAGATCGTGCAAAAGCACAACGGCACCATCACCTTAGAATCCGCCGATCCCCATGGCACGGCGGTCACCGTGCGTTTGCCGGTGACCAGCGATTTTGGATCTGTTCGGCATTCTTGACAATCTTCGGCGGTTGATACTAAGAAGTGGCCTTCAATTTGTTTTTTAAGGAGCTGTTATGCCGATATACGAATTCAAATGCCTCGATTGCCATGAATATATGGAGATCCTGGTGATGGGCGCTCAGGATGACCAGGTGGAGATGAAGTGCAAACAGTGCGGGTCCGAGCATCTGGAGCGCATTTTGAGCTCCACCAATTTCAGCGTGGCCGGCGGGGGCGCTGCAGCCGGCGCCGCAGGACCTGCCAAGGAATCGCGGAGTTGTTCCGGCGGTTCGTGCACCACCTGGAATCTGCCCGGCCACTCAAGCTGATCGGGATCGATTCACCTGCGTTGAACAGATCTTCATCGGTGCCGCCGGGAAAGCCATGGCCTCTCAGACCATCCATCGCCAGGAACAAGAACAGTTCATCAAGCTCTTTGAAAAGGACCGTATCGACCGTTTCGAAGATCGGTTGGCGGTGCTCGAGCTTTTCCTGGGCAGCGATGACCATGTGACCGTGACGGAATTGGCGGCCTTGGCCAGGCAGGCGGGCCACCACTTTGACGATGCGTTCGTCCTCGAGACCATCGAACTGATGTGTCGCTACGGCTTTGCCCAGGCCAACCATTTCGACAACGGCCAGGTGCGCTACGAGCATCGCCATCTGGGGCAGCATCACGATCATCTGATCTGCACCAAATGCCAGAAGATCATCGAATTCGAAGATGCGGACATCGAGCAGTTGCAGTTGAAAGTGGCCGCGGCCTACGGCTTTCACATGCTACAGCACCGGATGGAGCTCTACGGCATCTGTCGCCAGTGTCTGGATCAGCGCGAACAGGTACTTTCTCTGGATGCCGCCCGGACCGGCGAGCGGCTCAAAATCGTGGCCTTCAGCGGCGGCTCCCAATCCAAATTGCGGCTGCTCAGCATGGGGCTGCGGGTGGGGGACGAGATCGAAGTGATTACCAACATCCACCAGGGCCAGGTGGTGATTGCCCTGGACTTTACGCGTCTGGTGCTGGGCAAGGGTTTGGCCCAGAAAATCCGGGTGGAGACGATCCGCAGCAGCGGACCCGCGGCCGCCCCCAAGGGTCGCCCTTAAAGGCTTAAAGCCAGGTTTAGGTGAAGGCAATGCATGTTTTGAAACCGTTAGTGATGATTCTCATGCTGATCTTTACCGCCTCCGCCGTTGGCGCCGCCGAGCGCATGGCGGTGGTGGCCGGCACGGCCAATGTACGTTCCGGTCCCGGCACCAAAAACGATCAGTTGTGGCAGGTGGAAAAATACTATCCGGTGCTGGTCGTCGAGAAACAGAGCGGCTGGTGCCGCATCAAGGATTTCGAGGGCGATGAAGGCTGGATCGAGGGATCGCTGCTGGACAAGACCCCCTCTGTGATCGTGCGGGTGCCGAAGTGCAACGTGCGCTCGGGGCCGGGGACCGAGCATGAGACCCTCTTCAGCGCCACCAAAGGGATTCCTTTTAAAGTATTGCAGACCAAAGGCCAATGGTTGCAGGTGGAGCATGCCGATGGCGACTCCGGCTGGGTCATGAAAAATCTGGTGTGGTGAGGCGATGACGATTTACGACAAATTGGATCCCCAACGAAACAAGGTGACCGGGGTCGGGTCGGCCCTGATGGACATCCTGGCCCATGCGGATGACGATTTCCTCAATCGGGTCGGCGCCATCAAGGGCGGCATGACCTATGTGGATAAGGCGGTGATCGACCAAACCATCGACCTGATGCCGGTGGCGCCCCAGGTGGTGCCGGGCGGCTCGGCCTGCAACACCGTGGTGGGCATCGGCCGCCTGGGCGGCAAGGCCCGTTTCGTGGGCAAGTGCGGCAACGGCCCCATGGGCAAGCGCTTCCGTGACGATCTGAGCAAGCAAGGGGTCGAATCGGTGATCTTTCCCTCGGATTCGCCCACGGGCCGCGTGCTTTCCATGGTCACCCCCGATGCCCAGCGCTCGATGTTCACTTTTTTGGGCGCTTCGGCCGAAGCCCGGCCCGAAGAGATGACCGCCGCCTGTTTCAAAGATGCCGCCATCGTGCACATTGAGGGCTACCTGCTGTTCAACCGGCATTTGCTCGCTGCCGTGGTCCAGGCGGCCCGTCAGGCCGGTGCCCTGATTTCGCTGGACCTGGCCAGCTTCAACGTGGTGAGCGAAGCCAAGGATATCCTGCCCGACCTCGTCGCCCAGTATGTGGACATCCTCATCGCCAACGAGGACGAGGCGGCGGCCTATACCGGCACTCGGGACGAAGCCGAAGCCCTGCGCATGCTGGCGGCCGATGTGGACCTGGCCGTGCTCAAGATCGGGGCCCGGGGCAGCCTGGTGGCCCATGAGCGTCAGGTGCTGCATTTTGCGGCCAAGGGCGATGGATGCGCCGTGGATACCACCGGGGCCGGCGATTTGTGGGCATCCGGATTTCTTTATGGATTGGTGAACCAACGGCCGCTGGCGCAGTGCGGTGCACTGGCATCGATGTGCGGCTATGAGGTGTGCCAGATCATGGGCGCGAGCATACCGGATCAACGCTGGATGGCAATACAACATTACATGGAGGCGCAATGGCCAAGAGAAGGATCAGCCGCAAAGAGTTAGTCAAGGAGCCCGATGATTTTATAACTTTTACCGGACAAGCCATCCGCTGGGCCAGGGAAAACACCCGCCTGTTGATCTATGGGGTATGCCTGTTTTTCGGAATCATCGTGCTGGCCTCGGCCTATCGCTTGTACGCCTCCCATCGTGAGGATTCCGGGGCCGCCCTGCTGAGCCAAACCCGGATCGCCTATCAGGCGGCGGTTCAAGCCGATAAGGACCCCGCCAAGGCGCTGGCCGCCGTCAAGCCCCAGTTCGAACGCCTGGTGGCGGAATATGGCCACTGGACCGCCGGGCGGCTGGGCCGCGTGCTTTACGCCCATGCGGCCTTGGACGGAGACGCCCCGGACGAGGCCATCGCGCTTTATAAAAGGGCGCTGGACGATTTTAAAGCCGATCCCACCTTGACCAGCAGCATCCTCAGCGGTTTGGCCGCCGCCCATATTGAGAAGGGCGACAATGCCGCCGCCATCGCCTACCTGGAACGGCTCGTGGCCGCCCGCGGCAAGGCGCTTAAAGATGCGGCCCTCTTCCAGTTGGGGGCGCTTTACAAGGCCGCCGGACAGGCCGAGAAGAGCCAGGCGGCCTACACGCAATTGAGCACCGATTATCCCGATTCCGTCTATGCCAACATCGCCAAAGAAAAAATCGCCGGGTAATCGGGGCGCACAAGCATATAGAATTCAGGATTCAGAATGGAAGAAAGACAGATCTGAACCGCCATTCTGACTTCTGACTCCTGGATTCTGAATACTGATACCTCATTCCTGATAATCGGCCACATCGATATTGTATTTCTTCAGCTTCTGGTTCAATCCGCTCTTGCCGATGCCCAGCAGGGCCGCGGCATGGGCCTGGACATAGTCGGCCTTTTGCAGAGCGTTTAGAATCATCTGCTTTTCCACGTGGGCCAGCGCCTCGTACAAGGTTGCCTGGGCCGGCAGGTCGTCCAGGTGCAGGGCGTTGTCCATGGAGATGTTCTTGCGGAAATCCTTGGGCAGATCGTCCACCCGGATGGTGTCGCCGGGGCACATCACCATGGCGCGTTCGATGACATTCTCCAACTCGCGCACATTGCCCGGCCAACTGTATTCGAAGAAGAGCCGCTCGACCTCCTTGTCCATGCGGATCACGGGCGAAACGCCAAGGCGTTCGTCAGCATATTTGGCAATGAAATGGGCGGCCAGCGGCCGGATATCTTCCATGCGTTCCTGCAAAGGGGGCAGCACCACGTGCACCACATTGAGGCGGTAGAAGAGATCTTCCCGGAAACGGCCCTTGCGGATCTCCTCGCGCAGGGCTTTGTTGGTGGCGGCAATCAGCCGGATGTTGACTGAAACCGAGCGCGTGCCACCCACCCGTTCAAACACTTTTTCCTGGAGTACGCGCAGCAGTTTGACCTGCAGCGAAGGGGAGAGTTCACCGATTTCGTCCAGGAACAAAGTGCCCTGGTCAGCCAGTTCGAAGCGCCCTTTTTTCATGGAGATGGCACCGGTGAAGGCGCCCTTTTCGTGGCCGAACAGCTCGCTCTCGAGCAGGGTTTCGGCCAGGGCCGAACAGTTGACGGCCACGAAGGGCTGGTTGCGGCGCGGGCTGTTGAAGTGGATCGATTTGGCCACCAGCTCCTTGCCGGTGCCGCTGGCCCCCTCGATGAGCACGGTGGCCGTGGCCGGCGCCACCTTGCGGATGGTGTCGAAAACATCCTGCATGGCTTTGCTCTTGCCGATGATGTTGCCGAAGTTGTAGCGGTTGGCCACGGCGCTGCGCAACTGGCGGTTCTCTTTGACCACGCGGTACATCTCCACGGCCTTGCGCGCGAAGAGGATCAACTGCTCGTTGTCGAAGGGTTTGAGGATGTAGCTGTAAGCCCCCTTTTGCATGGCCTCCACGGCTTTTTCCACAGTGCCGTAAGCCGTCATCATGATCACCGGCAATTCGGCATCTTTGGTTTTGATGTGTTGCAGCAGCTCGATGCCGTCCATCTTGGGCATCTTCATGTCGGTGAGCACCAGATCCACGTCGGAATGCGCCAACACTTCCAACGCCTCCTGCCCGCTGTTGGCGGTGAGGGTCTCGAAGCCCTCTTCCTGGAGCACTGCGCTGAGGATCAAGGGATAATTTTTTTCATCGTCGACGATCAGGATGGTGTCCATGCTCACGCTTCCTTTTTGATGGGCAGGCGGATGGAAACCCGGGCACCGCCTTCGGGGCGGTTGTCCATGCGCACCTGCCCCCCGTGGGCCTCGATGATGTTGCGGACAATGCCCAGACCCAGGCCGGTCCCCTTATCCTTGGTGGTAAAGAACGGGTCCCAGATCTTTTCCATGGCCTGGGGCGAGATGCCGTTGCCCTGGTCCTCAATGGCGACCCACAGGCTGTCGTTGGCCGACTTGGCCCACACGGCGATTTCGCCACCGTCGGGCATGGCCTGCATGGCGTTGATGAAGATGTTCAGGAAGGCCTGATAGAGCATGTCGGCATCGCCCTGAATGACGGGCAGCCCATTATCGAGATAAGTGTGGATCTTATATCCGCGGGATTCGGTCTGGGTCGCCAGGAAGCGGATGTTTTTATCGATCACATCCTCGATGCGGCAGGCCAGCAGGTTGGGCGCCTTGGGTTTGGCGAAGTTGAGAAAGTCGGTGATGATGGCGTTCAGCCGCGAGGACTCCTCGATAATAATGCTGGGAATTTTGCGCATGGGATCGTCCTGGGCCATCTTTTTCTGGAGCAGCTCGGCCGAGCTGCTGATGATGCCGAGCGGATTGCGGATTTCATGGGAGACGCCGGCCACCATCTCACCCAGGGAGGACAAATGTTTGGCGCGGCTGAGCTGATCTTTGAGCTTGAGCTGCTCCTGGGCCCGTTTCCGGATAATCCCCTCACCGCGCTTAACCACGAAGATCATGATCACGAAGAGGATCAGCATGACGGCGCTGACCGTGATCAGAGTCAGCACCTGGAATCGGAAGATCCCTTCGTAATCCCCCGATAAGTCCTGCTCGATCTCCACCACCCCCAACACGGGGCCCGCCACCGGGCTCAATGGTTTTTCGGCGCGCAGGGGCGCAAAGGTGACGATTTTGATCTCCTTGGGCACCCCCAGAAAGAGCTCCCAGAAGCTGCCCTTTTGGACCAGTTTGGACGAGGCGCGCCCTTCGAGGGCATTCAGGAAGCTGGTGCCGCCCTGATTCTCCAGGCCCACTAGTTCCTGGGAAAAGCTATAGGCGATGACGTCCCGGGTGCCGTAGATGTTAACCAGGTCCACCTTGAAGCTGTGCAGGGTGGTGCGCACCACACTGTCCATGCGATCGAACTGATCCTTGTTGCGCAGCTCGATTTTGCCAAACTGCAAGCCCACCGGCAGGATGAACTGCATAAAGACCTGGTGGTTCAGATTTTCGATCAGCAGCAGGGCGTAGGCCTCGCTCTTGGTGAACTGCATGCTGCGGATCCAGTGGGTGTTGAACATCGACAGCACGATGGTGCCGGCAAAGATCAGGATCAGGCTCGAAAAGGAAAAGTATTTGACCAGGCGAAAGGGCTTGGTGCGCTCGGACAGGGGCTTGGAGGTCATGGCAGGCCTGCTTTTCAGTGGTACCTCATCGTGAATCCTTGGTCAGTTCCTGGATACTAAGTCGGCGGCGTGCTTTTGACACCCCTGCCGAAACCAACGTCTTAAACCTGACGCTTTTTTAAAGGAACGGTTTTTCGAAGGTGTCACGGAAGTGTCCAAGGCTTTATCCGATTCTATACATTGGAGGCATCTATTTATATATAACTGGATAACACAAGGCTTAATTTAGGTCTCCCCAAATAAAGAGGCGGTTTTTTCAAATCGGCCTAAAGTTTGCAGTGCAACCCGTCGATGACTTGTTTGACCGTAGCCGCCGGTATTGGATCCACGCCGAAAGTGGGACGCAGCGATGGCGACCTTGGATGAACGGTTTATAGAAAGAGCGGCAGTTAAAGTCAAGGCAGCGGGGCGGGGGCTACCATATGTTGTTTATGTCGGAAAATTGGGCACAAGGCGAACTAACTAAGCTTAATTATATATTAATTATATCTAATTTTACTTGACACCCGGAAATGCTTCGATGAGGATGGAGTCCAACACCAAGAAAAGGCCCAAGGAGAAGATATCGCATCGGGACGCACTTCAACGTCCAAACATCGGGATAGGCAGACAATCGAACATGGCGAAGAATTCACTTAAAAAAATCCGAGAATCTCTTTTGATGAGCAAATCCGAACTCGCCAGAGAAGCCAATGTGTCACCGATCACCATTACGCGCATCGAAGAGGGTATGCCTTGCCGCATGGAGACCAAGCGTAAAATTCTTTTGGCCCTCGGATACAGCTTGTCGGACGCCAAAAAAATCTTTAGCGAATGAGAGTGGACTATGTTTGGTACCAAGAATCGTTTGGTAGGACTCGATATCGGCTCGAAAGCCATCAAGGCTGCTGAAATTATCGAGAACAAAAAAGGCTTCGCCCTGGCCAAGTTCGGCATGGTCGAGATGCCGCCGGGGCTGATCGAGGATGGTGCGATCAAAGATCCCGAGGCGGTGGCCGAACTGATCCGTGGCCTGTTCAAAACCTACGGCATCAAAAACCGCAGCGTTGCGGTATCGGTCGGCGGCTATTCGGTGATCGTCAAAAAGATCAGCGTGCAAAGCGCCACCGAAGCCCAGCTCCAGGATACGATCCACTTCGAGGCCGAGCAGTACATCCCCTTCGACATCAACGATGTGAATCTGGACTTCCAGATTCTGGGAGAAAACGAGAACAACCCCAACCAGATGAACGTGCTGCTGGTGGCGGCCAAAAAAGAGATGGTCAACGACTACGTGAACCTGGCCGAAATGGCCGGCCTGGACCCGAAGATCATCGATGTGGACGCCTTTGCCCTGCAAAACGTTTTCCAGATGAACTACGAGCCCGCCCCCGAGGAAAATATCGCCCTGATCGACATCGGCGCCAGCAAAACCTCGCTCAACATTCTCAAGGGTGAAACCTCGGTGTTCATGCGCGACGTCTCCCTGGGGTGCGGCCAGATCAACCAGAAGATCGCCAGCCTGGTGAACTGCAATGCCGAAGAGGCCGAGGCCATCAAGTTCGGCGAGGGCGGTGACAGGATTTCGGCCGAGGACCTGTCGGAAATCATCTCGTCGGTGGTCACCGACTGGTGCACCGAGATCCGGCGAGCATTGGATTTCTTCTACTCCACCTATCCGGACGATCAGATCAAGCGCATCATTCTCAGCGGCGGCGGCGGCAATATCCATGAACTGCGCCAACTGCTGGCCGTGGAGACATCGGCCGAAGTGAGCACCATCAATCCGTTCCAGCGGTTCTTCCTGGACGGTGCAAAATTCGACACGGAATATTTGGAAAAAATCGCCCCCCAGGCATCCATATGCATGGGGTTGGCCACCCGCAAAGTGGATGACAAATGATACGCATAAATTTACTTCCCTATCGGGCAGCCCGGAAGAAAGAGAACATTCGCTTCCAGTTGAATGTTTTCGTCGGATCGGTCGTCTTCGCGTTCCTGGCCATCTTCTGGTACAACACCATGCTCAGTGGCAGCATTTCGGACCTGAATGCCAACATCAAGAGCACCAAGGAGCAGGTGGCCAAATACCAGGCGATCAACAAAGAGATCGAAGAGATCAAGAAGACCCTATCCACCATCGAGAAAAAGATCGAGGTGATTACATCCTTGGAGCGCGACCGCAAGGCGCCGGTGCAAAACCTGGACAACATCTATCAATTGCTGGTGGAAAAGCGCATGTGGTACACGCATATCGAGGAGAGGGGCAACACCTTCAAGGTCAGCGGGGTGGCCATCGACAACCAGACGGTGGCCGACTACATGACCCGCATCGAAAAATCGGAACGGTTTCAAAATGTCCGACTGCTAACGAGCAAGCAGTACAAAATGCAGGACAAGGAAGATCTGAGCCTCAAGCAGTTCGATGTCAATTTTCAGAAGAAGACGACTCCCACCCCAACTCCGGCTGAGGTTAAAAAGAAATGAAGAAAGTCAACACACCCACCAGTGCCGTAGCGCCATTGTTGACAAAAATCGAGGAGCTGAGCAAGCCCCAGCGCATCGGAATATTTGTGGCTGTGCTGGTGGCGATTTTCGGTTTGTCGATCTGGCTTCTGTTCTGGCCCAAGCATGACCAGATTTCGAAGCTGGAAACACAACTGGCTTCAATTCAGAAAGAATTGGACACGGCCAAGAAAAATGCCGACGAGCTCAACGAATGGCGTAACAAAATGAGCAAGAAGGAAGCCGAGTATAAGCAGGTGAGCCGGGCGTTGCCGGAAAAAGAGGAAATTCCTTCCCTCTTGGCCGGCATCTCCCAGGCCGGCAAAGAGGCTGGCTTGGAGTTTCTGCTCTTCCAGCCCAAGCCGGAGGTGCCCAAGGATTTTTACGCCGAAATTCCGGTTGATATCAACGTGAGCGGCAACTATCATCAGGTTGCGATCTTCTTCGATAAGGTGGCCAACCTGCCGCGTATCGTCAACGTCAGAGATGTCAAAATGGCGCCCCAATCCAAAGAGGGTGAAAGCAGTAGTCTGACCACATCGTGCCAGGCGGTTACCTATAAGTTCATCGAGTCAGCTCCCCAGTCAAAAGCGGGTAAACCAAAAAAGAAGACGGGCAAAGGTCGATAATGAATAGGCATCTGGTTATTTTACGAAAGAGCGTTTGGGTTTTTCTTTTGGCAGGTGTGCTGGGCTGCGGCGATGCGCCGCCTTCCGCACCCCAGCCAAAAGCAGTGAGCAAGAAAATCGCCGTTCAACAGGCCAAGTCGGCAGCCGGGGCGGAAGCGCCTACGCCGTCGGCGATATCGTCTCCGGTGAAGGTTCCGGCTACGCCAGCGCCGTTTCCCGGCCCATCTCCTGCGCCGGCCATGAAACAGGCCCAAGGCGATATGGCCTTGGACGTCGAAAAGCTCGGACCCGCAGGTTCAGTGGTGGCGGCCGCCCAAACGGTGGACGCGGCATCGATGCCACCCGGTGGCCCGGCATCAGGGGAGCCAACCCCTTCAGCGCCGCTCGCCGACACCTCCTCGCTGGTGAATGAATCCTTGCGGTTGGCCGCCTCTTACGATGCCGAAGGTCGATTCAATCCTTTCGAACCGCTGTTCAAAGCTCAACAAACGCAATCCATATCGAGCTCGAAAGACAAGCGCGGCAAGCGTGTTGCCCAGACTCCCTTGGAAAAGGTGGCGCTGGCCCAGCTCAAGGTAACCGCCATCATCCGGGCTGTCAGCGGCAATCGTGCCCTGGTGGAGGACGCCACCGGCAAAGGATACGTGGTCCAGGTGGGCACCTACATGGGGCTCAATGCCGGTCAGGTGATCCGCATCGACAACGACCGTGTCGTGGTCGAAGAGGAAATCGAGAACATCACGGGCGAGCTTACCGTCGAAAACCAAGAGCTTAAACTTCAGAAACCTGCTGGAGAGCTATAACATGAGAACGATAAAAATGTACATCGCGGTCCTGATCCTATCCACTTTCGGTTTGACGGCCCTGTTTACGGGGTGCGCTTCCCAAACCGGACCCGGCGGCACGGCCGGCGCTTCTTCTGCGCCCGGTCAGGCCACCATTACCGCCGTGACGGCCGCCGAGGCCGCCGACCAGGTGGTGGTGGTCGTATCGGCCGATGGCCCGGTCACCTTTTCATCCCTGAAGCAGCCCGATCCGCTGGCCGTGGTGCTCTATTTCCCGGAAACCGCGGTGGACCAGGCCCGGGTGGACCTGCCGGCCGACATCGACCTGGTGCCGCGCATCACGGCGCGTCAAGGCAACGGCAACCGTACGGCACGCGTGGAAATCCTGTTGAGTGCCGACGTGCCTTACACTGCCGTCCCGGAGGGCAACACCGTCAAGATCCGCTTCCAGAAGGCGGCCGCGGTTGCTTCTCGGGCCGCGGTGCCATCCAGCGTGAATTCATCCAGCGCGGCCACCGGTGCGCGCGCATCCAGCCCGCCGATTCCCTCTTCGAGCAAGGCCGCCTGGGTCAACAAGGTGGATTTCGTGGGCGAAGAAAATGGCAAATCCACTTTGGTGGTGGGAACCACCCAGGCTGCGGATTACCGCATCTCCAAAGTCTCACCCCAACGCATCGAAGTGCGGCTGCTGGGAACCAATATTCCTTCCTATCACCAGAGGCCGCTGATCACTACGCGCTTTAACAGCGCCGTGGATCGCGTCACGCCCACCCAAACCAAGGGCAGGAGCGATTCATCGATCCTCATCGATATGCGCGAACCGGTGCCCTATGTGGCCGAGCAGTCGGGCAACCAGTTGTTGATCCACTTCGAAGCCTCGGCGATTCCTCCCAAACCGCTGGAGCAGGCGGATCTGCCGGCCTGGAAACGGGTGCTCAGCGACGACGATGTGGAACGTCAAATGGCGACCACCGCCGTGGCGATGCCCCTGGTGGCGCCGCCGGCCCCACCTTTAGGCGATGCCGAAATGGTTCCGGCGAACCGGGCGAACCTGGATCTGGTCGCCCTGGATGCGGCTGCGGCCCAGGAAGAGGCGGATATGCAGGCCATGATTGGGCCGCGCCGGAAGAACTACACCGGCGAGAAGATCGCCTTGGATTTCTATGACACCGATATCAAAAACGTCTTCCGCATCCTGCGGGAGGTGAGCGGCAAGAATTTTGCCATCGACAAGGATGTCACCGGCAAGGTGACCATGACCCTGGACGAGCCGGTGCCCTGGGACCAGGTGCTGGATCTGGTATTGCGCATGAATCAGCTGGGCATGAGTCAGGAGGGCGATATCGTGCGCATCGCCACGCTGGAGACCCTCAAGAAAGAGGATGACCTGCGTAAGGCCAAACTGGAAGCCTATCGCAAGGCTCGGGAAGAGGTCAAGGCCTTGGAGCCCCTGGTGACGCGCTATTTCCCGGTGAGCTATTCCAATGCGGCCAATGAAGTCAAGCCGCACATCGAAAAGATCCTCACCAAGGATCGCGGCAGCGTGAGCGTGGACGAAAAGAACAACCAGGTGATCGTCACCGATACGGCTGCCGTCATGCGCCAGGCCGAGGAGGTCATCCGGCGCATCGACAAGGTGACCGCCCAGGTGGTCATTGAGGCTCGAGTTGTGGAGGTCAGCGATAATTTCTCCCGTGAGTTGGGCATCAAGTGGGATATGAGCTATGGCCCTGGCTTGCTCGGGGATTGGGCTACCGGCACCGATATGGCCATGGACTTTCCCTCCCAGGCCACTTCTTCCATCGGTGTCAGCTTCTCGCGCTTGACCGGCGTGCCCTTCGTGCTCAACGCCCAGATCAACGCCTTGGAGACCACCGGTGAAGGCAAAATTCTCTCTTCTCCCAAAATCCTGACCCTGGACAACAAGAAGGCCAAGATCAAGCAGGGCGTCGAGTATCCTTATTTGGAACGCGATTCTTCGGGTGGCTCGTCGGTGAAGTTCAAGAACATCGACCTGCTGCTGGAGGTGACGCCCCACGTGACGCCGGACAACCGCATTTCGCTGGTGATCTTCATCACCAAGAACGATGTGGCCGGCATTACCGCCGGCGTGCCTTCGGTGGCCACCAACGAAGCCCAGACCGAACTGCTGGTCAACGACGGCGACACCATCGTCATCGGTGGCATCATCAAGGCCTCGGAAAGCAAGGGCTCGGACGGCTTCCCGGTCTTGAACAGCATCCCCTTGCTGGGCTGGATGTTCAAGAATACCACCACCAAGAAGCAGAGCAACGAACTGTTGATTTTCATGACCCCGCGCATCGTGCAACTGGAGCAGGTGGCGGTGCAGTAAAAAAATTCAAACACGGTTTTTCTCGATGCAGGAAAGAAACTACTAACCAAAATGATCAGTAACGGAGGAAATAGATGCGACGGACGGTCTATAAGCGTGGTGTGATCGCGGTATTCTTGGCGGCCTTGTGGATATGCGGATGCAGTTCTTCAAGCGACCCGGTTGATGAACTTGACTGGCGCTGGAGGGTATCCGGGACTACAGTCTTCGATGGTAGTGAAGAAAGGTTTTTAGTAGACCCGACCACCGTGGAGGATGCATACATTTCAGTCGAATTTGTTTCCAACGAAGAGGTTGAATATGATGTGTGGCTTAATGAGGTCACACTTGAGTTCGAAGGGGAGCCCGAGATTCCTGCTCAGCGATATGAAGTCGACGATGATTTGCTATCAGCAGCAGGCGGCACTCTGACGGAGAATCTCTATTTTATGCCCGCGGGGTTTAAGATTGCATATCTTGAAGATGAGATTGGCGGAGAAGCGGCGGCGGAAACCTTTTCGGCTTACTATTCCGTAAACATCACAGCCCGCTTCTCATTCTCTCGAGGCTCAGGTGACAACGATGTTACCCTAACAGACAGTATATTTTTCACAATTGCAAAACCAGAAGAGGAAGAAGAGGAATAATAAAACGGCTCTCAAATTTGCTCATGCTCCGAGAACATTGCTATTTGTCCGTTCCCACGCCTCGGCGTGGGAACGTCTTTTTTGGAACTGAGAGAGTTTAATCCTATCTTCTCCCCAACCGCTGCTTCGCTTTCAAAGTCAGGTCACTCTCGTGCGGGGCCAGATCGATGACCGTTTCATAGGAAGCCCGGGCCTGGGCGGTCTGGCCGGTGGCCAGGTAGGCCTCGGCCAAATAGTAGTGGATCTCGGGAGTCTTAGGCGATAACTGAAGCGCTCTATCCAAAAAGCGCAAAGCCTGGCGGCCCTGGTTCAGGGCCAGATAGGTGCGGCCGCTGCCCACCAGGGCGTTGACCATGTCGGGCTGCAATTTTAAGGCCTCTCGGTAGTAATTTAAGGCCGTGTTGTAATCCCTTTTGTTGAAGTAAGCGAACCCCAGGTTGGAGAGCGGAAGCTGGGGCGTTGCGTAGAGGGCTTCCTTGGTGATCTCTCTGAGCGTGGCGATGGCCGCGTCCCACTCTTCCACCGCCAGATAGGCGCCGCCCAGGTTGTTGCGGGCCGGGGTATAGCTCGGCTTCAGTTCAATGGCTTTCTTGAAATGACTGATGGCTTCGGGCATTTTCTTCTTGGCCATGTACGCCAGCCCCAGATCGTTGTGCACGAAGTGGTCTTTGGGATCTAGCTGCTCCGCCTTGAGCAGTTCCCGCAAGGCGGTAGTATAATCGCCCTGCTGCATGTAGGCTTCACCAATTCCTCGGCTGGCGGCGGCCAGTTCTTTGTTGCGCTGGGTCTGCTGTCCGGCGCATGAAGACAAGGCGGCCAGCAAAAGGATACTGACGACGACGCCGTTCCATACGTTGGCGCTGATTTTTTTCATTCTAACCTCTTATTCCATTGATGATCGATTCATATCGGACTCTAAATGAGTGGCTTGCCAGACAACCAAGCCAATGCCTTCGGCATTGAGCATGTCGGTAATGGCCGAGTGCAGCGGTGCATCCGAAAGCAGTGTGCGCTTGTTTTTGGCATCGATGTAAAGCAGGCCGGGCACGGTGACCGTGGTGTTGTGCTCGGCCGGTCGCGGCGCCGCAAGGAACGAAGGCGTTTCGGTCACGCGTTCGCCCAGCCCGACCAGCAGTTTGGCCGCGATGGTCATGTAATTGTCTTGGGCATCGATTTGCACCAGGCTCAAGCCGGTCTCCTGGATGGCACTGGCAGCGCCGCCGTAAAGCTCGCCGAAATCCAATAATACTTCCCTTCCGTCCATGGTGGCCAGCAGGTTGGAGAAGGCTTCGATCTGGATGCCGCCATAGGTAAAGGTGACCGGGACATTGGGCGCATAGGAAAAATGCAGCGCCTTGGACAGGTGTTGCACGAAGTCCCGCTGGCTGTTCGGCGTCAGGGCCAGGATGTTTTTGACCGCGTGACGGTTCCCGCCAACGGCCGCGTCGGCGGTCGCCCCGCCGGGAAGCACTTCCTTGAGCACCAGGCCGTTCTGCTCCAGATAGCGGCGCATGGATTCGGGGGTTTGTTCGGCGACCGTCTGAATGGGGGTGATGCACAACTGGCGGCCGTCGCTCGCCGGCTTGACCCATCTGGCCCGCACAGCCACCTGCACCCCCTGATCCTCGAAGGCCACCATGTTGGGCGTATTGTCTTGATCTTCCACCGAATCGAAAATGGCGGCGATGATCTGCTGGGCGGAGTCGTCTTTGCTGTAGGCAACCATCTGGGCTTGGGGCAACTGCGTTTCGAGCAGCTCCGGGGCCTGGCCCATGATCGTTCCGTCCTGGGAGAAGAAGAGCCGGTGGCGGTCCAGTTCCATCAGGGGATGCCGGGAGAGGTCGATTTCAAAGTCGTTGCCCCCCTCCCGGGGCACATAATAGGTGCCCTTGGCGATCAGTCGGCCGCCCACGGTGGCCGCGGCGGCGGCCAGGGGGTCTTGGGGCGTCGGAGTTGCGGCGGCCGGCGGAGGGGCCGTTTCCGAATAGGGGTTGATGGCATCGGCCTGGGGCGTTGCCGGCAGATCGGGATCGAAAGCGTCGCCCGTTGCACCCTCTTTGGCGGCCAGGGCTTCCCATTGCTTCTCGCGCGTGGCGGGATCGGGCAAGTGGATCTTGCGTCCGGCGTAAATGCGGTTGATGTCTTTGATCTCGGGATTGGCGGCCTTGAGCAGTGCGATCCCTTCCTTGTAGGCCTGGGTGCCTAAACGGCCATAGCGCCGGGACACGATCTGATGGACGGTATCGCCGCGCTGGATCTCGTAGGCCTCTGTCTTTGGTTTCAGCGCATCCAGGTCTTTGTCTTTGGACAGGTTGACGATGGGAATGGTCACCACGCCGCTGTCCTGGCCCGGCAAGGCCCCATGCTCGAGCTTGCGCAAGGGGATGTCGATGGCCTGGCCGGGCCGCACCAGGTCGATATCCGGGACATGGGGGTTGAGGCGCTGGAAGATGCCCAGAAAATCGCGGAAGTCCTGATTGGCGATTTCGCCTTTCTGGCGGAAGATTTTAAGGACCCAATCCCCTCGCTGCACCACGTAGGGTTCGCACAGGACGTCCCAACCGCGGTCGTAGCGTACGATGTAGTTCTTATAGACCAGACTGCTGGCCCGGGCTGCCTGCGGTCCGAGAATCCAGACCAGCAGAAAGACGACTGACCAGATTCCCCGCAAGCTCTGAGCGCGCTGCCTGCCGGCATGCCTCCTGATCGCGTTGCTATGGGGTTTCATCATGATGGCTGCTGCTCGTTATTCCTTTTTCCTCACAAGCTTCAAATCGAGGGCGATATCCCGGCTCACGGCCTGCACGAAGCCGTCGAGGGCCTCGCCGGACAGGGGCCGCCCGGGGGCCGGCACCTGCGCCAGGTCGCTGGGGTGGATGTAGATCGGCGCGTTCATCAGCGCCGGCTGCGGGGCCACTTCGAACTCCGCCGGGAATTGGTTGGAGAAGTAAAGATCCTGGAATCCTGCGAATTTCAAGGCATGGGCCGTGGAATCGATCACGGCGATTTCGGTCTTATCGGCCAGGCCCTGCTCCACCGCACGCTTGAGACCGGCCAGGCACTCGCCCCCATGGGTGCAGGCGATATGGCCGTTGCGGTTGGCCCGTAACTGCCAATCCATGATCTCCTGTTCGGCCACCTGCACGAAATGGACGCGCTGGCCACCGGCCCGGGCATTGTATTGCTCCACCAACTGGATCACTCGAGGCATGGAGACCGGATTGCCGATCATGGCGGCCTGGGCCACCGAAGCGCGTACGTTCTGGGGCACGAATTTGCGCTGCTCGCGGTCGGTCTCGCGGTAGTACTGATAGACCGGGTCGGCATGGGCTGACTGCACGCCGATGATCTTGGGTAAGGCCGTAATCAGCCCGATCTGGTGGAACTTGAGAAAGCCGCTCATCACGGCCGTGATGTTGCCGGCGTTGCCGATGGGCACCACCACCACCTTGTCGGCCACCTCGTATTCGAACTCCTGGGCGATCTCGTAGGAGTAGGACTCCTGACCCAGGACGCGCCAGGCGTTTTTGGAGTTGAGCAGGGCCACTTCATACTGTTCGGACAAGGCTTCGACCACCTTCATGCAGTCATCGAAGACGCCTGGAATTTCGTAGACCTTGGCGCCGCTGCCCAGGGGCTGCGACAACTGCTGGGGCGTGACTTTCTTGTGGGGCAGCAGCACGGCCGATTGGATATGCGGACGCAAATAGGAGGCGTAGAGGGCGGCCGCGGCCGAGGTGTCGCCGGTCGAAGCGCACACCGCCAGTACATTGGAAACCTGGCCGCTGGTAATCAGATAGTTGATATAGCTCAAGGCGCTGGCCATGCCGCGGTCTTTGAACGAGGCGCTGGGGTTCTGGCCGTCGTTCTTGTAGTAGAAGCGCAGGCCCACATCACGCTGCAACCCCGGGTTGGCTTCGACCACCGGGGTGTGGCCCTCGCCCAGGTAGACCACGGCCTCCAGGGGAATGTTGGGTCCGATGAACTCGTGGAAGCGATAGATGCCCTTGAGGGCCGGTAGGGTCAGCATGCGCCGGTAATCGAAGATCCGGCGCCACTGGGCGGCCGGGATCTCCTTGAGCCGTTCGAAGTGGGCGTCGTGGAGCAACAATACCTGGCCGCACTTGGGACAGGTGTAGAGCAGTTTCTGGATATCGAATTCCGCCGCGCAGGAGAGGCAGCGGTAGATCAGCCGTCCCGACGGCTGCGGGATCAGATGGGGTTGTATGTCCGGGGGGAACTGTTCCGGTTTCATGGCTCGATGCGTTCCTTTCCGCCCATATAGGGGCGCAGCGCTGGGGGAATCACCACCGATCCGTCGGCCTGCTGGAAGTTCTCCAGCAGGGCGGCCACGGTGCGCCCCACGGCCAGGCCCGAACCGTTGAGGGTGTGCACGAGCTGGGTGCCCTTCTGGCCTTTGCGTTTGAAGCGGATGTTGCCCCTGCGGGCCTGAAAATCTTCGAAGTTGCTGCACGAGGAGATCTCACGGTAGACATCCTGGATCGGCATCCAGACCTCGATGTCATAGGTCTTGGCCGCCGAAAAGCCCATATCGCCGGCACAGAGCAGCACCACGCGGTAGGGCAGTTCCAGGCGCTGCAGGATCGTCTCGGCATTGGCCAGCAAACTCTCCAATTCGTCATAGGAGGATTCCGGCGTGGCGAACTTGACCAGCTCCACCTTGTTGAACTGGTGCTGGCGGATCAAGCCGCGCGTGTCCTTGCCATAGGAGCCGGCTTCGGAGCGGAAGCAGGGGGTATGGGCGGTGTAGCGGATCGGGAGCCGTTCTTCGGCCAGCACCTCTCCCTGGTGGATGTTGGTCACCGGCACTTCGGCCGTGGGGATCAGGAATAAGTCCCGGCCGTCCACCTTGAACAGATCCTCTTCGAATTTGGGTAACTGGCCGGTGTGGGTCATGCTCTGGCGGTTGACCATAAACGGTGGCAGCACTTCGGTGTAGCCGTGCTCCGTGGTGTGGATGTCCAGCATGAAGTTGATCAGGGCCCGCTCCAGGCGGGCGCCGGCGCCCAGGTACAGCGGAAAGCGCGCACCGGCAATCTGTGCAGCCCGGGCAAAATCCAGAATGCCGAGGCGCTCGCCCAAGTCCCAATGCCCCTTGACCTCGAAGTCGAAGCGCGGCGGGGTGCCGACGGTTTTGACCACCGGGTTGTCTTCCGCACTGTGGCCCAGGGGTACCGAAGCATGGGGGATATTGGGGAGGTTCAGCATGAGCTGCTGGAGCCGCTCTTCGTGGACGGATAGATCGGCTTCGAGCGCTTTGATGCGGTCGCCCACCGTGCGCATTTCCGCCATCATCGCCCCAGCTTCCTGCCCCTTCTTTTTGAGTTGGGCGATCTGTTCGGAGGCGATGTTGCGTCGGTTGCGCAGTTGTTCGATTTCGGAGAGAAGCGTGTTGCGCGCACGATCGGTTTCGCTAAAAGCGCTCCAATCGGTGGTACCGTGGCGTTTGGCCAGGGCCTCCTGGACGGCCGCTAAATTTTGGCGTACAAACTTGATTTCCAACATACCATACCTATATTGATTCAGTTTTTTTCTCGAACCGGCCATAAACGTCCGATAGGGCTTATGGTCCCCGCCGGTGGGCCGGAAAGACAAAACGGAAGCAAGTGCACCGTGGTCAAAACTGTACTGTAAGCATGTGATTTGGTCAATGTTTAATATGAGTTGAGGCCTGTGCTCATTTGCGGTAGAACGTCATTTAGGCATTCGGATACCCTTATGGAAATCGGAGAGAGCGATGGAGGAAATCAGAGAGAAGAAACAAGAGTTGCGCCATGAGATGGTGCGGAAAATATCCGCCATTTCCCAGGAGCAGTTGGCCGCCAGAGTCAAGGCCATTGAAAACCGGCTGTTCGAGTTCGCCAATTTTCTGGAGTCGCGCATTGTATTGCTCTATACGCCGGCCCAGGTCGAAGTGAATACCCTGGAGATTCTCAACCGCAGCTACCTCTACAACAAGATCGTTGTGCTGCCGGTCTTCGATGCCCAAAACCGCGCCACGCGCCTCTATAAAGTGGATGATCTGGCCAAGGATCTGGTTCCGGGACTGCGCGGCAATCTGGAACCCAATCCCAAACGATGCAAAATTGTGCCCATGGATTGTCTGGATATCGCTATTATCCCCGCGCTGGCCATGGACGAAAAGGGCGGACGCCTCGGCCTGGGCAAGGGCTGCTACGATCGCCTGATCCCGGACCTGCCCATGACCACGCGCAAGGTCGGCCTGGTTTTGGAAGCCCAGATTCTGGCCAACGTGCCCACCGAAGGTCATGATAAGCATGTGGACATCGTGATCACCGAAGAGCGCATCGTCTACAAGATTTAAGGGGCGATGGCCTACGTTCCCTGGTCGGCTGGGTTGAGCACCGCTTCCAGTCGCTTGAGATTGGACGGTTCCCCCACTGCGATGACGGTATCGCCGGCTCTCAACTCCGCTTCGAACGATGGATTGAACAGCATTTGGTCGTTGGCCTTCTTGATGGCAATGATAATCAGTTGATATTGCTGGCGGATACCGGAATCCTTGAGCATCAAGCCATTGAGGGGCGAGGAAACGGTCACGGGGATTTCTTCCATCTGGATGTCATTGTGATGCTGGGTGAAGGCCAGGTCCAAAAAGTTGGTCACCGTGGGGCGGATGATGCGTTGGGCCATGGTGGCGGCGCCGATTTCGTAGGGCGCTTCCACCGTATTGGCGCCGGCCGCCACGAGCTTATTTTTGGCCGCTTCGCTACCGGCCCGCGCGATGATCGATAAACGCGGTGCCAATTGCCGTGCCGTGAGTACGAGAAAAACGTTGTCGATGTCGGTGGCCAGGGCGGCGACCAATCCCTTGGCGCGCTGCAATCCGGCTTTCAGCAAGGCGGCTTCTTCGCCTGCGTTGGCGCAGAGGTAGACCATTTTCCTTGATTCGAAGGTGTCGATATATTCCGGATTCTTATCGATCACCACCAAATCGAAATTCTCCCTCTGAAGCTTGTCGCAGATCACTTTGCCGATACGGCCATAGCCGCAGATAATGTAGTGGTTTTTAAGGCGGTTAATTTTTCGATCCAATTTTCGTCTCCCCAGCAATAAGAGAATGCGCCCCTCCACCATGAACTGAATAACGGCGGCCGCAACATAGAAAAAATAGCCGACACCGAGCACGATCAGGGCCATGGAGAATATTCGGCCTGGGTTCGAGAGGGGGTGCACTTCACCGTATCCCACCGTGGCCAAGGTGGTGATAGTCATGAAAAGGGCATCGATGGCGCTCCAGCCTTCAATGAGCATATAGCCGACGGTGCCAAGGCCCGCAAAGAGGATGGAGAGCATGACCGACCATACGAAACGCGTGGTGGTTTTCATTCAGGACACGACCTGGTTGCTTGCAGTGGTGTTACCCCCGGCGCAGATGGGCCTCTGTTGACGGCCCTTCTTTAAGCGCTAACTTTTGTATCTTCATTTTTATGGAGAATCGAGAGAAATTGCAAGTTATGAGGATAAGGCCAAAAACGAAGGGATGCGTTGCCGACTATCCGCTTGACCGTGCTGGCGGGCTCTGATAGACGGTCGCGGGGATGGGAGTAGCGCCTTGATGAAATTCGATCGCCTGCGTCAGGATATGGTAGAAAAACAGATCGAAGCACGCGGCATTCGCGATGCCAATGTTTTGGCCGCCATGCGCAAAGTGCCGCGGCATCTGTTCGTCAGCGAAGCCTTGATGGACCAGGCCTACAACGATTTCCCGCTGCCCATCGGCGAGCAGCAGACCATTTCCCAACCGTACATCGTGGCCGAAATGACCCAGGCCCTGCAACTGGGGCCGGATGACCGCGTGCTGGAAATCGGCACCGGGTCCGGCTATCAGGCTGCCATCCTGGCCCAGATCGCCTTCCGGGTCTACACCATCGAACGTATCCACTTGCTCTATCTCAAGGCGCGCAAGCTCTTCGATCAAATGGGCTATCACAACATTGTCATGCGTTATTCGGACGGCACCACTGGCTGGCGGGATGAAAGCCCCTTCGATGCCATCATCGTCACCGCCGGTGCGCCCGAGATTCCCGAGGTGCTGGTCAACCAACTGGCCGTGGGCGGGCGCCTGGTGATTCCCGTGGGCAACCAGTACGCTCAGGAGCTGATCCGGCTGGTGCGCAATGAAAAAGGCGTGCAGCAAACCAACCTGGGCGGATGCCGCTTCGTCAAGCTCGTGGGCGAGCACGGCTGGAGCGAAACCTAACCGCAGCCGAATCCCGCCTTCAATATCCAACCGGAACAACCGAAGAACCTTCCACCCCAAAATCACTCCTTTAGCCCGGGCGTCAATTCTCTGTCAGCCGGTTCGCTCAGTGATAAATGATATTAATGAATATAGACGCTTGTGCCGGGTGACGGATTCCCCAAACAAGGCATGGCTTTTGCTTAGTAAGTCGCAGGCGGTTACGCCGCAAATGGATGTCATTGATGGGCCGGAACCGAGATGTTTACCAAACGCAGACGGCGAGCAGATCCCAAAGGGGCCATCCTCAAGGGGATCTACCAGGATAACTTGCGGATTACCGGCAAGTCCATTGCCCTGGGACGGTCTGCCCCCAAGCGGCTGGGATGGGCCCGCTGGGGGGGCATGGCCGCCATGATGTTGACGTTGATCCTGGGGGCCAGCAATGCGCTCAATCCAGCGCACAGGCCAAAGGAAGCGGTGCCCGCGTTGATAAGCGTGATCGCTCCGGCGACCGGCAGCGAGCATGTCGGCCGTGTTGATAATCGGGCGCAAAGTCTTCCGGCCGCCGAAGCGGGAGGGGCCAGCCTGCTGGCGCAGATTCCCATTTGGGATTTTGCGGCCCCCGGCGAACCGCACCTCGAAGACTACAATTTATTGTTCTCCCCCGATGACCAGGTGCGACTCTCTTCGGTCTTCGGGTTGCAAGTCAAAACCATCGTCATCGATCCAGGCCATGGCGGGCATGATCCCGGCGCCATCGGCACCTTGGGCACCCAGGAGAAGGAGATTACCCTGGATGTGGCGCTGCGGCTCAGGGCGCGTTTGATCAAGCAGGGGCGCTATAATGTGCTGCTGACCCGTGACAGCGACCGGAGCCTTTCCCTGGCCGGCCGCGTCGCCTTCGCCCAGCAGCATAAAACCGACCTTTTTATTTCGGTGCACGTAAACTCCTTGCCCGATCAAAGGCTGCATGTGATCGAAACCTATTACTTCGGGCCGCCGCTGAACTCGGAAACATTGCGGCTCGCCGAGCAGGAGAACAGGGAATCCGGTTATGCCATAGGCGAGATCGATGCGATCATCGAAGATATCGGCAGCACCGTCAAGCGCCAGGAATCGGTCCGGCTGGCCGCGGCCATTCAGACCAGTCTCTTCCGCAACGTTAAAATCGAGGACGCCCTGGTACGCGATGTGGGCATCAAGATGGCGCCGTTCGTGGTGCTGTCCAGAGTGGACGTGCCCAGCGTGCTGGTGGAGATCTCCTGTCTGACCAAGGCGACGGAAGAAGCCAAGCTGACATCCCCCGCTTACCGCGAGAAGATCGCCGCCTATATGGAAGAGGGTATCGCCGCTTACCTGAATATAAACCACACCATCGCTTTGCATGGAGAAAAATCAGATGACTGAAAAGCAAGAGATCCTGAACGTCGGCATCGACCTGGGCACCTCCCGCAGTGCCATTTCGGCCAGCAACGGCCGCCGCGACTGGGTGGAGAGTTTCGTGGGCTGGCCCAAGGACTTCGTGGCCCGCAAGGTGCTGGGCAAGGCAATCCTCTTCGGGGCGGAGGCCTTGGAGAATCGCTTGTCCCTGGACATCTACCGGCCCCTGGAGCGCGGCGTGATCAAAGATGGTTCCGAGCGCAGCGCGGTGGCCGTCAAGGAGCTGATCCGCCACCTCATCGAGACGGCCAAGGGCGACAACGGCTATGGGCAGACCCGCGCCATCGTGGGCGTTCCAGCCGAATCGTTCAAGGTCAACAAACTGGCCATCATCAATCTGGTGGCCGAGCACGCCGACACCATCATGGTGGTTTCGGAACCCTTTTCCGTGGCCTACGGCCTCAATGCCCTGAATAACGCCATGGTCATCGACATCGGGGCGGGCACCACGGATTTTTGCATCATGCGCGGCACAATGCCTGACGAAGAGGATCAACGGACGATTTTGACGGCCGGGGACCATATCGACGCGCTATTGGAAACCATTCTGCGTGAACGCTATCCCCAGGCCGATTTCACCCTCAACATGGTGCGGCACTTCAAGGAGCAGCACAGCTTCGTGGGCAACCCGCCCGCGCCCGTGATGGTGGAACTGCCCGTGGCCGGCAAGCCCACGGCCCACGACATCACCCTGGAGATGCGCCGCGCCTGCGAAAGCATTCTGCCGGGCCTGGTGGAGACTGCCCTGGAACTCATCGCCGGCTTCGACCCCGAGTTTCAGAAGAAGGTACGCAACCACATCATTCTGGCCGGCGGCGGCAGCCAGATCCGCGGGTTGCGCGAACATCTGGAAGGCGTGCTCAAGGAATACGGCCCGTGCTCCGTGCAAGTCGCCACCGATCCGCTCTTCGGCGGCGCCGACGGCGCCTTGGCCATGGCCGTGGATATGCCGGACGAGTATTGGGAGAAGAGGTAGAAAAAGGCTGAAGACTGAAGCCAGATTCGTATTCAGATAGGTATTTTTTAGATATCTTTGACCAGGAGATTGGCGGAGCTCTGGTTCGCCGCGGCTTCCAAGGCGTCCACCGCCTGATCGATCCGGCGCAGGGGGCGGTCCGCCGCATCGGGCAGATCGTTGCGGCCGGCCTTATCCAAGGCCGATAGCACCTGGGCCAGGCGGATGCCGTGAATGTCCCGTGCCGGCTGGTAGGCCGGCTCTTCGCGTTGGGGGTCGGCGATGGCCGATACCATTCCCCCCCGAATCAAATGATCGATCTCTTCGACCACCAGGCCGTGGGGCAGCTTGAGCTGCCCTGCGATCTCTTCGGCTGTTATGGGCGGCTGTCCGTTCTGGAAGTTTTCGATGATGCGCCGCAGCATGAAGGCCGCCAATCGTTTTTTAAAATGCAGGCTGATGTCCTGAAAGTCCATGCGCAGCAAATGCTGGCCCATGTGCTGATGGGCGTAGGCGATTTGGGCGCCGAACAGCACGATGGTCCAACTGAGCTGCAGCCAGATCAGGAAAAAGGGCAGCGCCGCAAAGCTGCCGTAGATGGCGTTGTATTTGGAAAGCAGCACCTGGGCGTTGATATAGGCCCCTTGGAGGGTCTGGAAGATGGTGCCGGCCATCAGGCCGCCGATGAGGGCCGATACCGGCCGCACGCGGGTGTGCGGCATCACCAGGTAGATGAGGATGAAGAGCAGCCAGATCAAGCCAAACGGCAACAGCTTGAGCAGGGAGAAAATCAAGGGGTCGGCGATTTTGAGCACCGCCACCTTGGACGTTATGGCGGTCACCTGGGTGGTGATGTAGACCGTGACGCTGCTGGACATGACCACCAGCAGCGGACTGATAATCATAATGGCCAGATAGTCGGTGAATTTGCGGATGAACGACCGGGAGGGCACCTTCCAGATTTCATTGAGGGCCGCCTCGATGTGCCCCAGTACCTTGATTGCCGCCCAGAAGAGCAAAAGCACGCCGATGCCGGCGATCAACTCTCCCTGGGTGTTCTCCAGGAGCGTGCGGGAAAAACGGATGATCCGGGCCACCACCTCCTCCTGGCCGGCCAAACGCTGATAGAGCTGGCTCTCCAGGCGTGCTTCCAGTCCGAAGCCTTTGGAAATACCGAAAATCAGGGCCATCACCGGCACAACCGAAAGCAGGCTGAAAAAGGTCAGGCTCGAGGCGCGCAGGTCGCATTTGTCGCGCACATAACCCCGCACCGCCAGCAGCAGCATTTGCGCCGAGCGCAGCAGCACGGCCCGGGATCTGGAAATCTCGCCGCGGCCGGCGCGCCAGATGTCGGTGGAGAAAAATTGGGTGACTTTGCTTCTGAGGCTTGGCTTGGGCGGCATGGTTCCCTTTCCTTCCATGGCTTATGTATCGCAAACGATATCCATCTTAAGGCAGGTGGGCGACCGGTATCAAGCAATAAACCCGTGTCGGCGGCAGCGTATCGGCGCACGCCGCTTCATTTTTTTTCAAGGGTTGCTAAAAAGGGCGGTGCAATCGGACGTTGTCGATGTAGATGGTACGCGGTCGGGGCAAGCGGATGGCGAAGATCGCGAAGTTGTCGATGGCCGCCATTTGCATGGGCCGTTGCCTGGGCGCGTTGCGGATCTCTTCCAGGGGAATCGCGATCGTCTGCCAGCCCGGATTCAGGTGGTAGGTGCGGTTGAAGCGATCTTCGTAATGGTAGCCCCGGTGGTTGTGCGCGGTGTCGTTGACCCGGCAGGTCAAGTCGAGGGGCTCGGGGTCCGGATTGAAAACATCGATGCTCAAAAAGGTGTACCCACGCCAATCTCTCGGAAAATACGAAAGGGCCACGCCGCTGTAAGTGTCAGTTCCCAATACCACGCCAAGGGATGCGCGGCCCTGGGAGTACACCTGGTGTTGAACGAAGTATCGGCCATCGCCCGACCAGCGTTCGCGTTCGAAGGGCGTTTCCAGTCCGCAGAGGAGCGGAAACTGGCGTCTGGCGGCGATTTCGTCGAACAGCGCCCGCCCGACCGGCGCCGCCTCCCAGAGCACCAACGCGATGAATACGAATTTCAATCCCCAATGGAGCGCTTTGGGGAGTTCCTTGGCCGCGGGCGCGCAACAGAGCAGCCCCATGGCCGCACCGATCATGTTCTTGCGCAGGTCCAGCCAACTGAACATGCGCCCGATCCGCAGTTGGACCAGCTCGATGCCCAAACCCAGAAGCGCCATCCCGCCGAGCACCACGAGCAGTTGGGTCCCGAAGCGGCTGGCGGCCAACCGCTTCCAGCGCGTGACCAGCATATAGGCAAAAAGCCCGAAGGCGGGGATATGACCCAGGTCCCAGAGCCGATTCAGGGAGCGCAGCCCGTATTGGCCATCTCCCAGGAAGAAAAGGGCCGCGCAAAGCGTCACCGCGGCCCAAAGCAAATAACCGGTGTATCTGGGAATCATCTGGCCGCTTGGCCCAGGGGTCGGGTCAGTTGCACGGCCACCACTTCGCCCCGGGCGCACACCTCCCCCCTGGACGAGAGCGATGTGCTGACCACCACCTTACGCCCCTTGATCTCCTTGACCCGGGCGCGCAGCTCCAGGGGGGCGTCGATGGGCGTGGGCCGCAGGTAGTCCACATGCAGGGAGGCGGTGACGAAGCGGAATTCCGTGCCGCTGTCCATGGGCAGTCCGGCGGCGCGGTAGGCCGCGGCCGCGGCGGTGCCGGTGCTGTGGCAATCGATGAGCGAAGCGAGCAGGCCGCCGTAAACAAAGCCGGGTATGGCGGTATGGTAGGGGTGGGGGGTGAAGCGGCAGACCGATTCATCGCCGTCCCAGTAGCTTTTGATCTGGAGGCCGTGGGGGTTGAGCCGTCCGCATCCATAGCAGGCGCTGTGTTCATCGGTGTAGTAATCTTGGAATGCTTTTTCGGTCATGACGGCTCCTTCATGGGTTGGGGTGAACGATGCGTGCTGCCATTCCGTTTATAGTCAAGGAGCCGCGGGGGTGTCAATGCATGGACCATCCCCAAAAAAACGCCGCCGGCAGCGGCCCGTGAACGCGGGCCGGCGCCGGCGGAGCGGATAGTTTAACAGGCTATTAGAATTGGCTCTCTTCGGTGGAGCCGGTAAGGGCCGCCACCGAGGACTGGCCTTCGGTGATGCTGTTGATGACCCGATCGAAATAGCCGGTGCCCACGAACTTCTGGTGGGTGGTACCCATATAGCCGTCTTCCTTGCCGTGGGCAAACTCGGTTTGCTGGAAGCGCGAATAGGCGGCCATGCCCTCTTTTTTGTAGCTGTGGGCCAGGTCGAACATACCCAGGTTCAGGGTGTGAAAACCGGCCAGGGTAACAAATTGAAACTTGTAGCCCATCTTGGCCAGCTCTTTTTGGAAGGTGCCGATGGTCTTTTCGTCCAGGTTGGCCTGCCAGTTGAACGAGGGCGAGCAGTTGTAAGCCAGCAGCTTGCCGGGGAATTTGGCATGGATGCCTTCGGCGAAGCGGCGCGCATCCTCGATGTCCGGCTTTCCGGTTTCGCACCAGACCATGTCGGCATAGGGGGCGTAGGCCAGGCCCCGGGCGATGGCCAGGTCGATGCCGCTCTTGATGTAGTAAAAGCCTTCCGACGAGCGCGGCTGATCCTCGAGGAAGGGCCGGTCGCGGGGGTCGATGTCGCTGGTGATCAGGCGGGCCGCCTCGGCGTCGGTGCGCGCCACCAAAACGGTGGGGACCCCGGCGATGTCGGCCGCCAGGCGCGCGGCGATCAGCTTGGTGATGAACTCCGAGGCCGGCACCAGCACCTTGCCGCCCATGTGGCCGCATTTTTTGGCCGAAGCCAGTTGGTCCTCGAAATGCACGCCGCCGGCCCCGGCCTCGATCATTTCGCGCATCAGCTCGAAGGCGTTGAGCGGCCCGCCGAAACCGGCCTCGGCATCGGCCACGATGGGCGCGTACCAGTAGGGGCCTTTTTTGCGGCCGTCCAGCACCTGGATCTGATCGGCCCGGCGCAGGGCGTTGTTGATGCGCATGACCACGTTGGGCACGCTGTTGGCCGGGTAGAGGCTCTGGTCCGGGTACATCTGGCCGGCCAGGTTGTTGTCGGCCGCCACCTGCCAGCCGCTCAGGTAGATGGCTTTCAGGCCGGCTTCCACCTGTTGGACCGCCTGGTTGCCGGTCAGGGCGCCCAGGGCCGGAACAAAATCTTCGGTGTGCAGCAGGTGCCACAGCCGCTCGGCGCCGGCGGTGGCCAGGGTGTATTCGATTTTCAAGGTGCCGCGCAGCTTGAGCACCTCTTCGGCAGTATAGGGGCGGACGATGCCGCTCCAGCGCGGGTCGTTTTTCCACATGTATTCGAGGGCCGAGATCTCATCGGGAAATACTTCATGACAGGTGAGACGGTCACACAGGGCCTGGGCTTTTTCAGCGACGGTTTGCATAAATTGCTTCTCCTTTTAATCGAGTTGTTTGTGAGCTTTAAAAATCAAGAACGTTTCGCCGACACCGACGCGGTCTTCCAGGCGCCGTCGCGGATACTTATCGCGTCCCTCCCTTTTTAAGGAGATATCGTTTGGGCGAGGGCCGGGTGGAACATTTTCGTCAAAGGGATCGCTTGCCGTGGCCGCGGCGGGTTGCAATAGATGCGGTCGACCGGCTTTTTCGGTAATAATAAGGTATTGCGATTGCTTGTCAATGACAAGCGAAGAAAGTGGAAAGCAGAAAATCGGAAGCATTCTTTCAGAGATAATAAGGCTGGCCCGGCCGCAGGCGCTGCGCCTCGCTATAGGGCAGGATGGGCGTGATGACCCCGGCGCGGATCTGGGCCTGGGTCTGCTGCCAGAAGGCGGGCGTCAGCAGGTCGCCATGGTGCTTCAGAAAGATCGCGCGCAGGTCCGGCGCCAGGGCCAGAAATGAGGCGAACTCCTCGGGGAACACATCGTTCTCGCCGACCATGAACCACGGTTCGTCGGAAAGTTCGTCTTCATATTCCCGGGCCTGGGGCAGCCAGCGGAAGTTGCAGTCGGTAAGGGGGCACAGTTCGTCGTAATCGTAGAAAATCACCCGGCCCAGCTGGGTCACGCCGAAATTCTTGATCAGCAGGTCGCCTGGAAAAATGTTGATGCGGGCCAGGTCTTTGATGGCGAATCCGTAATCGATGACCGCCGCCTTGGCGGCTTGGGCATCCGCGCGCTGCAGGTAGACGTCCAGAGGCACCATGCGGCGTTCCACATAGACGTGGTGCAGGATCACCCGCTGGCCTTCGACGGAGCTGGAGTGCCGGGCCTCGTTCTGAATCTCGGCCAGCAGTTCGGGGGTAAAACAGCAATCCTCGATCTCCAGGTTTTCGAAGGTCTGCACGTCCACCAGGCGCCCGGCCCGGTCGTGGCGAAACACGTAGTCATATTTTTCCATGACCTGTTTGGCCGTGGCGTGCTTGGGCGTGGCGAAGCGGTCGCGGATCAGTTTGTAGACCAGTTGGTCCTGGGGCATGTTGAAGACGATCATCACCATGCCGCGCTGGCCGGCGGCGAACCCGAAGCGGTCCAGGCTGCACACCCCCTGGTGGTCCAGCAGTTCGCGGTACAGTTCGGTTTTGCCATGTTTGTGATACCCCAGACCGATGTAAAGCTCGGCGGTGCGCTTGGTGGGCATCAGCAGCCTGAGAAAGCGCACCAATTCATGGGGGCAAACGCTTTGGACATGAAAGTAGGTGTGGGTGAAGCTGAAGAGCACGCGGATTTCGGCGGTGCGCAGCAGCAAGGCATCCACCATGAGCCCCCGGCTGGTGTTGGACAGGGCGAACACCAGGGGCACGGACTGTTCGCGCCAGGAGAGCCGGCCGATGAGGTAGGCGCCGGTTTCCCTGAAAAAGGGCACGGCGATCATTTCGATGCGCAGCCGATCGCCGTTGGCGCGTTTTTTTTCCAGCATCAGGCGGATGCGTTCGGCGCACAGACGGCTGTCCACCGCCAGATCCGCGAAGGGGATGCGAAACCCGAAGCGGGTCAGGATGCTCTGGATACTTTCGGCGGTCACCCGCTTGAGTTCCATTTTGAAAATTAAGGGGGGATGGGCCGGACAGGCCTCCCGGGAGGCTGCCGGGGCCACGAACTCCAACTCCGGATCGATGCCTACGGTTTGCACGATGCGCCGGTTGATGGAGTTATAAAAGGTGCAGGCCAGTTCGGCGTCGGGTCTTGAATCCAAGGCGGCCGCAAAGCCGCTTTTGATCGCCAGCCACAGCCGGGGGTTCTGGGCGTGCAGGCCCAAGCCGTCCACGATCCGGCGGCAGGTGGCGCCGACCACTTGCTGATAGAGGTCCAGGCGTGCCACCGTATCGTCATGCATGCCCTTCCAGTCGCGTTGCTCGAATCGCTCGGCGGCCCGTCGGGTGATGGCGGTAAACTCGGTGGTGAACCGCTCATACCCGCGCCACAAACGCGCCAAGGCCTGATCGGCCAACAGTTGGAAGCTGTGCGGCAGATAATGCGGTTCCGTCTCGATGTTGGAAGAATCCACTTGTCCTGATGCCAAGTCTGCCTCCGACGCTTCAGCGTTCAATGGACCCAATCGATATTTGGCCATGCTTGGTCCGCGTGCTCGTTTTTCGGCATTATAGCGCCGGAAAAGGAAATGTCCATGCTCCCCCACCCGCGGTGGGTGCGACCCAACGAGACCTTCTTCGGATTTCAGGAGGGCCTGCATCGTTACAGAACTGTAATTTGAATCTCTCTTTGCGCTCGATTATAGAACGACCTCGCCTTACGCCCATTTCGAATCCAAGCCATTGCCACGCAACATATGGGCCTATCGGTAGCTATGCCATTCATGAAATGAGGGTTCAATGCGACACGGAAAGGACGAAAGGATGGACACCAACGAATTGCTCGCGCAATTGGAAGTAAAGAACCGCCAGGCAATAGAAGGCGGCGGCCCTGAGCGAATCCGCAAACAGCACGAGGGGGGCAAGCTGACCGCCCGGGAGCGCCTGGATGTGCTCCTCGACCCGGGGAGCTTTCAAGAGATGGACCGCTTCAAGACGCATCGTTGCACCGATTTCGACATGGCCGAGAACAAGATCGCCGGCGACGGCGTGATCACCGGCTGGGGCACGATCAACGGCCGCCAGGTGTTTGTCTTTGCCCAGGACTTTACGGCTTTTGGCGGCTCGCTCTCCCTGGCCCATGCCGAGAAGATTTGCAAGGTGATGAAGATGGCCGCCAAGATGGGCGCGCCCATCATCGGGTTGTGCGATTCGGGCGGGGCCCGCATCCAGGAGGGGGTCAACAGCCTGGCCGGTTACGGCGATATCTTTTTGCTCAACGTGATGGCCTCGGGCGTGGTGCCCCAGATCACGGCCATCATGGGCCCCTCGGCCGGCGGGGCGGTCTATTCGCCGGCCCTGACCGATTGGATCTTCATGGTGGAAAAGACCAGCCACATGTTCATCACCGGTCCCGAGGTGATCAAGGCCGTGACCCGCGAGGTGGTGGCCAAGGAAGATCTGGGCGGCGCCATGGCCCACAACGCCAAAAGCGGCGTGGCCCATTTTGCCGCCCCCGACGACCGCACCTGCCTTGCGATGATCCGGCAGCTCGTGGACTTTTTGCCGGCCAACAACATGGAAGACCCGCCCCGGGCCGCTTGTACCGACGATCCCGGGCGCCGGGACGAGGGTTTGCGCGAGGTGGTGCCGGCCGATCCCAACAAACCGTACGACATGCGCCGGATCATCCGCTCCAACTTAGATGGCCAGGGCTTTTTCGAGGTACATCAGCATTGGGCCAAAAATATCGTGGTGGGCTTCGGCCGCCTGGATGGTATGCCCGTGGGCCTCATCGCCAACCAGCCGGCGGTGATGGCCGGATCGCTGGACATCGACGCTTCCATCAAAGGCGCGCGTTTCGTGCGTTTCTGCGACGCTTTCAACATCCCCTTGATCATCTATGAAGATGTGCCCGGTTTTTTACCCGGCACCCACCAGGAGTATGGGGGCATCATCAAACACGGCGCCAAGCTGATCTACGCCTTCTGCGAGGCCACGGTGCCGCGCATCACCCTGATCACCCGCAAAGCCTACGGCGGGGCCTACATCGTCATGAGCTCCAAGCATATCCGCGGCGACATCAACCTGGCCTATCCCACGGCCCAGATTGCGGTCATGGGTGCCGAGGGTGCGGTCAACATCATCAGCCGCGAGCAGATCCAGAAGGCGGCCGATCCCAAGGCCGAGCGCGCCCGGCTCATCGGCGAGTACCAGGAGAAGTTCTCCAACCCCTACCGGGCCGCCGAGTTGGGCTATATCGACGACGTCATCGATCCGGCCGACACCCGGCCGCGCCTGATTCAGGCCCTGCGCATGCTGCGCCACAAGCGCGACACCAACCCACCCAAAAAGCACGGCAACATGCCCTTGTAGAAAAGTGAGGCGTCCATGTCCTGGCAATATGTCTTCGAGTTGATTCAAAACATCCTGATCTCCCAGACCGGTATCCCGCATCTTACGGGAGGGCAAGTTTTGATGCTGATGGTCTCCTTGACCTTCATGTACCTGGCGGTGGGGAAGAATTTCGAACCGTTGTTGCTGCTGCCCATCGGCTTCGGCATTTTTCTGACCAACTTTCCCCTGGCGCCCATCATGGGCTTCACCGCCGAAGGCAACCCGGATCTGATTCGCTATTTCTATAAATTCGGCGTGGAAACGGAAATCATCCCCTGCGTCATCTTCCTGGGGCTGGGGGCCATGACCGACTTCGGCCCCCTGATCGCCAATCCCAAGACCCTGATCATCGGTGCCGGCGCTCAGCTTGGGGTTTTTGCCACTTATATCGGTGTGCTGCTCTGCGGCTTCACCCTTAAAGAGGCGGCCACGGTGGGCATTATCGGCGGCGCCGACGGCCCCACGACCATCTACCTGACCGCCAAGCTGGCCCCGCATCTGCTGGGAGCCAATGCCCTGGCGGCCTACTCCTACATGGCCATGGTGCCGCTGATTCAGCCGCCCATCATGCGTTTTCTGACCACCCCCGAACAGCGCCGCATTCGCATGCGCCAGATGCGGCCGGTATCGGCCCTGGAAAAGCTGCTATTCCCGTTGATCGCCTGCGCGCTGATCTGTTTTTTGATTCCCGCGGTGGCACCCCTGATGGGCATGTTCATGTTCGGCAACTTCATGCGTGAATCCCTGGTGGTCAAGCGTCTCAGCGACACCGCCCAGAACTCCCTGATGAACATCGTCACCATCTTCCTGGGGCTTTCAGTGGGCGCCACCATGCAGGCCGAGGTGTTTCTCAGCTGGAAACCGCTCCTGATTTTCGGCTTTGGTCTGCTCGATTTCGTGCTCTGCACGACCGGCGGAATACTCACCGTGCACGTTATGAATCTGTTCCTCAAGGAGAAGATGAACCCCCTGATCGGGTCGGCCGGGGTCTCTGCCGTCCCCATGTCCGCCCGGGTATCGCACAGCGAAGGCTTGCGGGCCGATCCCACCAATTGGCTGCTGATGCATGCCATGGGCCCCAACCTGGCGGGGGTCATCGGCACCGCGGGGGCGGCCGGTATGTTCATTGCGATGTTTCGATAGGAGGCCGACCGATGCGATGCAGACATCTTTATGTATGGGCTCTCATGGCGGCTATGGTGCTGCTGCCGTGCCACCGGGTGTGGGCCGCCTTTGGCGAAGACATCGAGGCACCCAAACCCAAATTCTCCCAGGAGGGCGCGGACTGGATCGCCACCCTCGTTCCGCGAGGAAAAAGCACGGAAATCAAGATCCGCTTCAGGGTGACCGGTGGTACTTTTACGGCAGTGGATGCCAAGGTTTTCGCTCCCGGCGATCTGCCCCAGGTGGACCAGAAAACCTTCCGTTCCGACTTTTTCAGGCTCCAGATGACCCCCGCCGCACAGGGTGGTGAGGTGTCCTTGGCCATGAATTCGGACTATTTCACCACCGCCACCGAGCTATGGGGGGCGGTCAGCGTCAATTCTCCCGTCTGGCAAACGACCGGTGCGGTCAATGTCAAGAATGCAGATCGCGGCAACACGTTGACCCTGACCGTGCGCGACGGCGGCCCGCTGGATGCCGACGGCCAGGCCGACGGCCGCATCCAGTTGATCTGCGGCCCGCGCGACTCGTTCTGGGGCTATGCCCTGGGGACCCTGTTCATCCGGTTTTTCGGGGTCTTTGTCGTCCTGGGGGTGTTGGAGGTCGGCATGCTCGTCTCCGGAAGAATTTTCCAACGCATCGCGGCGCGCGCCCAGCCGCCGGCGGCCCAAAGCCCCACGGAGGAACCGCCCATGGAGGAGACGCATGCGGTGACACCCGAAACGGCCGCCGCCATCGCGCTGGCCCTGCACCTTAAAGCCGGCGCCGGCGGTCTAAAACCGTCCGCGCGGACCGATGTGTCAGGCGGGTCCCCCTGGGCGCAACTCGGCCGGGCCAAAAGCATGTCCGACCGCATGCCGGTCTTCGATCGTCCGAAACGTAAGTAGATTGAAAGAGGATACGCACATGACGCAATATATATTGACCATCAACGACCAGCTCTTTGAAGTTGAGATCGGCGCCATTCAGGGCGATGAGGCCCAGGTCATCGTCAATCAGACGCCCTATCAGGTGAAGATCGACGGTGCCGTGAGGCCGAGGGCACCTCTGTCCGCGGCCCCGATGGCCATACAGCCAAGCGCGGTTCCCATGGAGGCGTCTGCCGCGCCCAAGGCCACCGCGCGCGGCAATGTGGGCGCCGGCATGATCGCAGCTCCCATTCCAGGCAAGATACTTCAATTGGAGGTGCGCGTGGGGGAGCGCGTTAAAAACGGTCAGACCGTCGCCATCATGGAGGCCATGAAGATGGAGAACAACATCCTGGCCCCCATAGACGGCACGGTCAAGGAGATCCGCGTGGCCGTGGGCACCGATGTGGCCACCGGCGATATGATTATGGTGATCGGATAGCGCTGGAAGAATTTTGAGAAAAGCCGGAGCGGCCTCAGGGGCGTCACGGCTTTTATCGTTTTAACCGATGGCCTCGGGCCTGCACAGCAGTTCGGCATGGGTGGCGATGCGGCCGCAGCCGCCGCAGACATAACGCATGGCGCTCAGCTTGGATTTGCAGACGTGCCGGCTGTCGACGTCCGGCGTTCCGCAAAAGCGGCATTTCTGGCGGTCGCCGCAGGGCTTGCACAGATGACCGGGCTCTTTGGCTTTGGCTCCGCAACGTTCGCACGTATAGCTCATGGCGCCCTCCTTTCGTGAACCTTTTCAAAATCGCGCCCAATATGACGACGTTTCCCGGGAGCGTCAAGGGTAGTCCCTAATTCCGCCGCGGATCGCCACCCATCATCAGAAAGGCCTTGACACCGGCCTCGGTTTCATCTTTTGTGGGGGCCATCGCCAATCAGTCATCCGCGTCTTTTACCCGGATCAGCACCCGGCGCGCATCTCGCTACGCGTACGGCTATCGCAACGAAGGAGGCTTTTTTAGATGAAAGCGAACAGCGTGATTCTTCCCCCCGATCAAATTCCCCGACAGTGGTACAACATCCTGGCCGACATCAAGATGAATCCTCCCCTGGGGCCGGACGGCAAACCCCTCACGCCCGAAGCCCTTGCGCCGGTATTCCCCATGAACCTCATCGAGCAGGAGGTGAGCAGCCAGCGGTGGATCGACATCCCCGAACCGGTGCTGGACGTGCTCTCCATCTGGCGGCCCGCGCCCCTGACCCGCGCCGTGCGTCTCGAAAAGTTGCTGCAAACGCCGGCCCGCATCTATTTCAAGTACGAAGGCTGCAGCCCTCCCGGCAGCCACAAGCCCAACACGGCGGTGCCCCAGGCCTATTATAATAAGGTGTTCGGCATCGAGAACCTGACCACCGAAACCGGCGCCGGTCAGTGGGGCAGCGCCCTCTCGTTTGCCTGCGCCCAGTTCGGTCTGAAGTGCAAGGTCTACATGGTGCGCATCAGCTTCGACCAGAAGCCCTACCGCAAGGCCATGATGGAAACCTGGGGCGGCACGTGCATCGCCAGCCCCAGCAACCAGACCCAGGCCGGTCGGGATGCTTTGGCCAGAGATCCCAACACGCCCGGCAGCCTGGGCATCGCCATCAGCGAAGCCATCGAAGAGGCCGTGGGCGACACCAGCGGCAAGACCCGTTACTCCCTGGGCAGCGTGCTCAACCACGTCATGCTGCACCAGACCATCATCGGCCTGGAAGCCAAGAAACAGCTGGCCATGATCAACGAATATCCCGACATCATCATCGGCTGCGCCGGCGGCGGCAGCAATTTTGCCGGTCTGGCCTTTCCCTTCGTGCTCGACAAGATGAACGGCAAGCAGATCGAGATTTACCCCGTGGAACCCATGGCCTGCCCCACCCTGACCCGGGCGCCATTTGTCTATGACCATGGCGACACCGCGCGCTACACGCCGATGATGCCCATGTACAGCCTGGGGCATGCCTTCGTGCCGGCGCCGATTCACGCCGGCGGCTTGCGCTACCACGGCATGGCGCCCACCGTGAGCCAGTTGGTCAACGAGGGTTTGCTGGAAGCCAAATCGGTTTCCCAAACCGAAGCCTTCGAAGCCGGCATCATGTGGGCGCGCACCGAGGGGGTCATCCCGGCGCCGGAAACCACCAGCGCCCTGGCTCAGGTGGTGCGCGAGGCCAAGCGGGCCAAGGAAGAGGGCAAGGAGAAGGTGATCATTTTCACCTTCAGCGGTCACGGCCTGCTGGACCTGACCGGCTACGAGAAGTTCCTGGCCGGCCAGTTGACCAACTATGCCCTCAGTGACGAGGAGATGGCCCAGTCCATGACCGTGTTCAAGGATTTCCCCAAGCCCCAGCAGATCAGAAGCCGTTAATGCGTTTTTCTTGTGAGTAACGCCTGGCGGCGTCGGAACCATGCGCCGCCAGGCGATTCCGGTCGAGCGTGGAAAGTAGAAAGATTCAAATGAAGGCGTCCCAGCATGTCCGAGGATGATTTAGAGCGGCGCTGCCCGCGCCTGGGCAGCATGGTGCATTTCGGATATTGCCGGTCCTGCGAAGGCGACCGGCAGCCGTGCTTCAAGGTGCTGGACTGCTGGTGGGAGCAGTTCGATGTGGCCGATTACTTCCGGCAACGGCTCTCTTCCGAAGCGTTCGACCGCCTGGCCCGGCCGACGCCCCCCAACAAGGTCGCCAGTCTGGTGGATCTGATCCGCCAGGCCCAAGAGCGCTGCAAGCGGTAGGGCGGCAAGGGCCGGTATCCTTCCATTACAGCAGCAGAAGAAAACTTTGTGGCTGGTGAAAGTCGGGCTTGGCGCCGGGATGGGCCAGGGCGTAGTAGCCCAGGCGTCCGTCCAGGCAACGGAGCACCGCGCTCACGCCGATTCTTAAATCGCCGGCAGCGAACGCGCCCAAATCCATTTCCGTGGCGATCTCGAGACGGCGGTCGGTCTGGTGCCTCCTGATCGGCAGCGCCGCAATCGTAGAGGCTTCGCGCATGCCCTGGCGATACCCATCGAAGTGGTAGAGATTCCAGTGGCCGGCCGGCGAAAGGTTGAGTTCCCAATAAGCGACCGCCCCTACCGGCTGGATAAAACCCTCGAAGCAAGTTTCTTTCCAGAGTTCGTGGCGACGCAGGGATTGGGGGGCCATGGGAGGGATGGAAAGGTTATCCAAACGACCCAGGAGACGGTATGCCAGGCTCAGCCTGGCGCCGTCGCGATGGACGGTTCCCTCGATCGAGATCCCAGCGTCGCGAGGGTCGATCGAAAAAGGGTGCAGCTTGAAACGGGCTTCGTTCATGGGCCGCATCATAATTCACCGATTTGGGGACGGCAAACCAATTTCTGACGCCCGGATGCGGCGATCCGGCTCTTGACCCTATTCATTAGATTGCATATATAGTTTCGATTTTTCGAAAATTCAGCACCCGGACCGAGGGCCGGCCGAAGAGAGGGAGATGAGCATGGGTAAAACATACAAGATCGCAGTGATTCCAGGAGACGGCACCGGTCCGGAGGTGGTGGCCGAGGGTCGCAAGTCGCTGACGGCAGTGGCCGCTAAGTTCGGCTTCAAATTGGAGATGACCGATTTCGATTTCGGCGGCGAGCGCTACCTGCGCACCGGCGAGATCCTGCCCGACACGGCGGCCGACGAGCTGCGCCGCTTCGACGCCATTTATCTCGGCGCCATCGGCCACCCGGGGGTCAAACCGGGCATCCTGGAAAAGGGCATCCTGCTGCGCCTGCGCTTCGAACTGGATCAATACATCAATCTGCGGCCGGTGCGCCTCTTTCCGGGCGTCGAGACCCCCCTGAAGAACAAGGGGCCCGAACAGATCAACTACTGCGTCGTGCGCGAAAACACCGGCGGCATCTACACCGGCACGGGCGGCGTCTCCATGAAGGGCACGCCCCACGAGGTGGCCGTGCAGAGCGAGGTCTACAACCGCTTCCAGGTGGAGCGCTGCCTGCGCTACGCCTTCGAGTACGCCCGCAAGTATGGCAAGAAGGCCCAGGGCATCGGCGACGCCAACACGTTGGCCCTGGTGGGCAAGACCAACGTGCTCACCTATGTTTTCGACCTGTGGGAGCGCGTCTTTCATGAAGTCGGCCAGAAGGACTACCCCGACGTCAAGCGCGAATACTACCACGTGGACGCCACCTGCATGTATATGGTCAAGAGCCCCGAGTGGTTCGACGTGCTGGTCACCTCCAACATGTTCGGCGACATCATCACCGACCTGGGGGCCGAAACCCAGGGCGGCATGGGCATCGCGGCCGGCGGCAACATCAATCCCGAAGGGGTGAGCATGTTCGAGCCCATCGGCGGCTCGGCCCCCAAGTACACGGGCCAGAACATCATCAACCCCCTGGCGGCGGTGTGCGCCGGCGCCATGCTGCTCGAAACCCTGGGCGAAGTCCAGGCGGCCCAGGCCATCGAAAAGGCCGTCAGGGAGGTCACCGGCACCAAGCTCAAGAGCCTTTCGGCCGGCAAGATGGGCTACAGCACCAGCCAGGTGGGCGACCTGGTGGCCGAGCGGGTGTAGCAATTCTCCATAAGAGCCCTCTGCTTTTTCTTTGTGCAGGGGGCTCAACGCCCCCCTTTCTGGCTGTTCGCATTGGTCCAGGCGACAAATTGGATCCCCAGCTTTTTAAGTTCCCGGAACGACAATCCGTCGCGAATCCCCTTGAAGACAGCCTCCGGAGAAACCACCCGGCAGCCGGCCAGCACGTCCACGCCGCGGGCAAACAAGATCGGTGACAGCGGGGTCGTGGGCCCGATGACGATGGTATAGGCCTGGGGTGCTTTTTGCAGGTAGGTGGCCATGGCGCGGGTGATCAAGGTCGTCCCGGTCAGGCCGAGTACCCGGCAGCGGCTCAGGATCGCGTCCCATTGATCGGCCGGCGCCGCGCCGGCCACCTGCCGGAGTTCGAAAAGGTGCAAGGTTTTCACCTGCTCGCGCAGCCAGGCGGTGAACGGAAATTCGCCCACCAGCACGGTTTCGCCGGCGCGGCCCTGTTCGGCCAGGATGTGCGACGCCTCGACGGCCGGCGGGTCTTGCGGCGGGATGAACCCGGCGTTCAGGGCGGCGGCGCCCAGGCTGATGGCAAAAGCGCCGGCGGTTTTCAATTTTTCGGCCGCCGCGGACAAGGGACCGCCCACAAGATCGACGACCATGCGCCGTTCGTCGGCCGTGGGGGCCGCGCCCAGGGTGGATGCCAGCCCCGTGCAGATGCGGCCGTCCTCATCGGCCCGCACCCCGATAAAATGAGACCCCACGGCAACATCGACGATGACCGCCGCCGGCCGCTGCATGGATTGGATCAGCTCGTCGATCAGACGCCGTTCGGCGCCTTCGGCGGGACGCGCCGGCCGAGCGACCGTCGTCTGGTGAATGCATTGGTGCGACATACCCCATCCTCTTCTGCTTGAAGCGATCGTTGTGATCGGTAAACGCCGATTGGCACACGATTCCGCCGTTTTCAGGTCCAGCGCATGGTCGGCCGCTGTTCGACCACGCCCTGGCTGGAAAGCGCGCCCGGATCGCAAGGAACGAACAATATCCCGCCGGCTTCGGTGACGATGCGCCGGGTGGGTGTCTGGTAAAGTTGGCTGACCATCGGCGCGGTCATCACCCGGCGAGCCTCGCCGGCGGCCAGCACGCGCCCACCGGCGAGCATGATCACGCTGTCGGCGAACCGGACGGCCAGATTCGGGTCGTGCAGCGAGGCCACCACCCGGGTGCCTTTTTCGCGACAAAGCCCTTTGATTTTCTCCAGCAGACGGTACTTGTTGTTGAAATCCAGGTGATTGGTCGGCTCGTCGAGCAACAGGGTGCCTTCGGATTGAAGCATGGCCCGGGCCAACAGGGCGATACGGCGCTCCCCTCCCGAGATCCGGTTGAAACCGCGCTCGGCCAGCGCCTCGGCCTCCAGTTCGGCCAGCACCCGGCGGGCCGCCCGATACTCCTCGGGGCCGGGGCGCTGGGCGAATCCCAGGGTGGCGGTACGGCCCATCACCACCACGTCGAGCACCCGAAACGGGAAAATGTCCGCGTGCTCCTGGGGCACGAGGCTCACCCGCCGCGCAATGTCGGCCCGCGCGGCCCGCGCCAGATCCAGGCCGTCGAGCAGAACGGTCCCGGTCTGCGGCCGAAGCAATCCGGACAGGCAGTAGATCAGGGTGGTTTTGCCCGAGCCGTTGCGTCCGAGCAGCACGCAGAATTCGCCCTGGCGCACCTCCAGATCCACGGCATGCAAAACGGGGTGGCCGTTGTAGGCAAAATGAAGATTTCGACACACCAGGCTCATGACCACCCGCTTCCCCGATTGCGGTAAAGCAGATAGGTAAAAAGGGGCGCTCCGATAAAGGCCGTCACCACGCTGATGGGCAGTTCGGAGGGGGTCAGGGCGCGGGCGGCGGTGTCTGCCAGAAGCAGAAAGATCCCGCCCGAAAGCACCGCCACCGGCAGCATCGCCTCGTGGTTGGGCCCCACCAGCGTGCGCGCGATGTGGGGGATCACCAACCCGATCCAGCACACTTGACCACAGATGGCCACGGAGACCGAAACGATGGCCGAAGCGAGGAATATGAAGATCAGGCGGTACCGGCGCGCGTTCAGGCCCAGCGAGGTGGCCTGAAGGTCCCCCAGCGACAAGACATTGAGCTTGTAGCGCATGGTATGAATCATGATCAGGCTCCCGCCGATGGTCGGTGCGGCCACTTGCAGATCGGCCCACTGGGCCCGGCTCATGCTGCCCATGATCCAGAACACGATGGCCGGCAATTCATTATAGGGGTCCGAAAGGTATTTCAACAGGGTAATGGACGAGTTGAAGACCGACAGCACCACCAAGCCGGCCAGCACCAGCACCAGCATGGGCTGCACCGCCACCAGGCGGGCAATGAGCAGGGCCATGCCCACGGCCGCCAGGCCGAACAGGAAGGCCAGCAGTTGAACGATATGCCACGTGCCGGCACCCATGACGATCCCCACGGCCGCGCCAAATGTGGCGCCGGCCGAAACTCCGAGGATATCGGGGGATACCAGGGGATTGCGAAACAAACCCTGGTACACCGTGCCCGCGGCCGAAAGCCCCATGCCCACCAGCACCGTCACCAAGGCGCGCGGAATTCGCACCATACCGAGGACGAGCGCCTTGCCGGCGGTTTCCGGTTCGGCGGCGGCCCCCAGCCACACCCGGACGATCGCCCCCAACTCTCCCACCGAAATCGGCACCCAGCCGATCCCTAGCGACCCCAGCAGCGCGGCGATCAGTCCCGCGGCCAGAACTTTGTTCCAGCCGATGGCAGGGGACGATGCGGTTGCGCCGGCCCCGGCGGTCAGCGCTTTACTCATCCGCCGGCCTCCGGTGGTTTCCGGCCGGGTCGGCCGCGAGTTTGCCGCCGAGAGCGGTAAAGTCGCGGCCGAAAAGCGCTTGATGGAAACCATTGGTTTCCGCGAGCAGGTCGAGGTCCGCGAATCGCTCCGGGTAGCACTGGTGTGCCAGCCACAACACACCCAGGGCGGCCAGCGGCGAGGGAAAATCCCATGGCGCGAGATTCGAGGGAAATTCATAAATCCGGCCGGATGCGACGGCGTTCACCATCGCGAACTGGGGTTGCCCCAGGATGGCGCGGTTACGCCCGGCACCATGGCCCGAGAAAACGATGACATCGGGATTCCAGGCGATGAACTGCTCGGGGGAGATTTCCCTGAAATAGCCGTTCAGCGCGTGTCCGGCGTGGATGCCGCCGGCCAATGCGATCATCTCATCCTGCAGCAGATCGCCGGTGGCCGTCGCGAAGATCCCCTGGGGTGAGGCGAAGTAGACGCACTTGCGCTGCTCCGGGTTGGTGTGCGCCACGCGGCTTTCCACCAACCGCAGGAGGCGCCGGCAGGCTTCGGTCGGGCGTTCGGCCCGTTGGGGAACGCCGGCTGCGCCGGCAATCAGCTCCAAAGCCGTGTAGAGCGACGCCATCTTCTCGGGCAGGATCACGATGGCGGCCACGCCGTGCGCCACCAGGCGGTCGGCGATGGCGATGCCGTCTTTCTGGGCGAAGAGGATCACCAGGTCGGGATGCACGGCCAGAATGGCCTCGAAATTCAATCCCGTGCTTTTCTGGCCCACGGCCGGCAAGCTCGCCAGTGTGGGCGCCAGGGCCAGTTGGAGCCGGTCGCGTCGGGAATCCGTATCGATCGCAACCAAACGGTCCTGAAGGCCAAGGGCGGTGACGCACAGCGCCGCCGGTTTGAAGGTGGTCACCAGGCGCCGGGCCTCGGCAGGCACGGTCACAATCCGTCCGACCATGTCGGTCACCGCGCGGGCGCCGGCGGCGGCATGAATTGGCAGGCCAAGGCAGATACCAGCACAGACGATCGGGAGCAGCCATTTTTTCATGGGGACCTCTTTACTCCAAGGCGGAGCGGTGCGTGTCGGGTTTGGAAACGAAGTACACCAGCATGAGAACGACGATCAGGGTTAACCCCGCGACGATGACGAACAAGCCGCGATCGGAGACGATGTGCAGCAGTTGGCGCCCCTCGGGCCGGTTCATCTGCTTCTCGATATACACCTGGGACTTGTCGCGGTTTTCGGCGGACGGCGCGGGAAGCATTTCCGCTTTAAGTTCCGTTTTGCTTTTTTTGCTTCGGTCCAGAATAAGAAAACAGCCGTCCGAAAAGATGGGGCGCGCATATTCCAGGCGCAGCGCTTGCTGACGGCTGTTCGTCAGGGTTACGGTCGTCTGGGCGATGCGCCCGCGAAGGGAAGAGTCCTCAGGGAAATAACGGTGCGCGATGGCCTGAACCCGATAGGGCCGGCCGTGCGCCCCGACCGTCCAAGCGGTCCCGTTTTCGAGCGCGACGGTTTGAAACCGGATCGTGGTAAAGGTCATCAAGTGGCCGACCAGGAGCACGATAAAGATAAAATGGACGGCCGAAGGGATCAGCAGATGAAAGAAGCGCGCGGGCGCCAGGGTGCGCCGCCGGCGCAGCAAACGGCCGACGCGCGTGCAAGCGCAACTGAAAATGTTGAGCCCCAGCGCCCCCATGATGGCAAAAAGCATCGGCACCCACCACACCCGTTGCGGGTAGGCCGCCCAATTTTTCTCCAGCCAATCCTGAACCGGCATCCGATTGAGTTCCATGAAAAACGCGAGATTGCGCTCGGCGTAAAGCGATCCGATGAAAAGGGTTGCCGAGGCAACCATCAGCAGCACGAAAGCCACCTTGATGTCGCCCATCCATTTCCAGATGCGTCGCATGGCGATCATCCTCCCCACCGGGGAAATTGCATTTCCCGCAGGTAGCCGGCGAAGCTGATGAAAAACACCAGCAGGCCGCCGGCCACTGTAAACAGAGGAATCCTGCGACGCCAGTCGGCGATGAATTGCAGATGCAGGCATGCCGCAAAGAACATCCAGAGGGTCGCCGAGCCCAAATGCCGGCTGCTCCAACTGAAGGTATTGCCCCAACCGACGAAGCACCAGATGGCGCCGCTCACCTGCGCCAGGGTGTACAGGACAAAGCCCCACACCAGCCAGGACCAAGCCGTATTGGGCGCTTCTTTGCCGAAGAGGGCCAGGCACGCATGGAGCGCGGCGGTGTAGAACAAGGCATGGGCCATCGATTCGGACATGAAAAACAGCGCCGCCCAGGCGGTGAGCTTGTTTGGTGTGGGGGGAATCAGGCCCTGGCTGTAGAACAAGGAGCATGCGGTGAACACGAGCGCCAAACCCGGCAGCCATGCGCCGCCTTTTTCCCGCGGAAGCAGCAGGCATCGGCCCAGGGCGATGGCTGCCAGGCACCACGGAAGAAAAAAAGGACCTTCCACGAGCGCGTTGAAGATAAAAACGCCTCCCCGCCACCCGCGCCCGATCAGAGAAAGCGTGTGAAGCACCACGCCCGCCGCCAAAAGGGTTTTTCCCAAGGCTTGCCGGCGGAAGAGGAAAAACGCCAGGGCGGCGGCGTAACCTCCGGCGGCGGCCATCAGCCAGTTGTGCGAACCTGTAGTAAACATGAGTGCAACCATTTTAAGTGTCGGCGACGATCCATCATTTCTCTAGCACGAAAACGTCCACCAGGGCGCCGGTGGCATCGAAGCAGGCATATTCCAGTCGCGCGGGATGGACGTCGACGATCTGGAACAACTGTTGACCGGTGACGGTTTTGGCCATCAGATGCCCATGGCGGGGGTGAACGGGATAGGACTTGGGGCCGCTGACCGAGATGACATACACGGTGCCGCTTTCATGCGGACCGACCGCAACGCCGTTTCTCAGTTTGCGGGACCGGCTATAGCAGTGATCATGCCCCTGCAATACGAGATCCACCTTGTATTTATCGAAAAGCGGGACAAACAACTGCTGCCGCGTGGTTCGGTCACGCCGCTGGCCCGTGGCATACAGGGGTTGGTGAATGGTCACGATCGTCCAGGCTGGGGCGCCCTGGGAAAGCAGGCGCTCCAGCCATTGCGCCTGTTCCACCAATTGCTCGTTGCCGTTGAGCATCACCAGCCGGACCCCCTGATAATCGATCCAATAGACGGTCTCCGCCAGCGTGGCCGGGCCGTTGGGCGGTAAGCTAAAATGCGGGCGCCACAGGGGCGTGAGCCGGTATTGCGCCGCCGGGGTATGCCGGCGGTCCGGGTACTCATGGTTGCCGGGCACCAAAATCAGCGGGGTGCTCCGCGCCATCCAGCCGAGCGCATCGAACAGCTCCGCCCACTGGGCATCGTTTTGGCCGTCGTCCACGAGGTCGCCGACGAACAGCCAGAAATCCGCGTCCGGCGCCTTGGTCTGGGCGGCCCGGAAGACCCGTGCGCACTTGGATCGAACCTCTTCCTGGGGATCGCCGAAGTAGACGAACTGGAACGGCCCGGGCTCGCGGCAGGCGGTCCGAAACTGATTCCATTCGCTCCACCGTCCGGGAGTGCCCACGCGGTAAGCGTACGGCGTATCGGGTTGCAGGCCATCGAAAACCACCGCGTGGTGATACACCTGTCGGCCTTCGGCCAGGACCACCGGCTGCGTTTGCGCGGCTAATGTCCGCACGCTTTCGTCAAAGCGCGAAGATCCGCTCGCCACGGCAATTTGCGCCTGGGCGGGGGTGGCCGGGGCCTGGGTGCGCCATGTTACCGCCTGGCGGGTGGCGGGGGTCTGCGAAAGGTTCAAGACGATTCGCTGCGGCAGATCGGGGACCCCCCGCGCAGGCAAACCGCCGCAGCATCCGGCCAGCACCATTAAAATGCAGCAGATGGCCAAGCGCGAAACGGATTTGAAAGTTGCCATCGGAATATGCATCCAATCGATCGTCTATGGGGTCCGCCGACCGTTGCAGGGACGGCGGACCCTCGGCTCAGCCGCTTACATGTTATAGGTCAGGCCCAACCAGATCCGCCGCCCTGGTGCCGGCAAGCTGCGGATGGGTTCGTAATCTTCGTCCAGCAGATTCTCCGCGGATAGGAAGACTTCCAGGTGCTCGTGCCAGAAAGGTTGCGAAACCCTGGCGTTGTACAGAAGGTAGTCGTCATTTTTGATCACTTCGAGATCGGGATCTTCGGGCGTCGGCAATTGCCCATAGGACTCCCCGATGTACAACGTGGTCCAGTTCAAGCGGGTGCGGATGCCCGGCAAGATATACTGGATACCGAAATTGAAGGTGTACTCCGGCACATCCGGGACATCGTCCGTGATCCGGCCCGAGCTCTTGTTGGAGGCCTGGTTGGCCATGAAGCCGAGCTTGAGCAGCAGATCTCGGATTGGCGTGATCGAGGCCTCGGTTTCCACACCTTTCATTTCCACTTCTTCATAATTCAAATATTGGGAAAAGGGATTTACCGATGGGGGGACATCACGGGTGATGTAATCCGAAATATCATGAAAAAAGGGCGCTACGCTCAATTTCAGCACATCGTCCCATGTCCAGGCGGCCCCCACGGTATAGTTGATGGCGGTTTCCGCCTTCAAATCCAGGTTGGGAAGATCGCCACTGTAGAGCTGGCTCAAGGTGGGAAAGCGGGTTTTCTTAGCCACCGAGCCGAACAATTGGACGCTGTCGGTCAGCAGATAGGTCGTGCCGATCATGGGATTGAACTCGTCGGTGGTCTTAGGCGTCCCCGGATGGACCAGGTTGCCGTCGTTTTCCGGGTCTTCTTCAGCCTCGGTCACATCGAACCAGTCGTAGCTGATACCGGGCACCACCGACAGCTTGCCGGCCAGCAAGGTCGATTCGTTCTCCAGCCCGATCGAGCCCGTATAGGCCGCGCTCTTGGCGAACGGCAGCGACTCTATATCCCGCTGCTCGTGGACATCTTTTTTATAATGCAGCGAAGAGCGCAGTGTATTCCAGTCGGCGAGCTTGTAATCGCCCAGCAGCATGCCGCCGATAATCGAATCTTTATAAGTGCTCAGTGCGATGGCGTCAGCGTAGGTTTGATCGCTGTAAGAGGTATATTCGTCTTCATGGTCATGGTAGTAAACCTTGGTCTGCAAGTTGAATCGATCGTTGAACGCATGTTCGGCGCTCAGATCCACCCCCCAGTCATCGTAAGCCGTGATCCGGGCGAACTGCGAAAAATCCGTGAAGACATTCACCGTATCGATATTCGGCGAAGCGCCTTTTTCGGTCGTAATATAGTGAAAATTCAAGTAGACTTCGGTGGCCGCGGAAGGCTCGATGCCCACTTTGGCCCATAAACTGTCGCTCTGGTAATCGGAATTCAAGCGCTCCCCGCCATCTTCGATGATTGCGTCCTGGGTCCCGCCCGGTCGGCGCCGGATTTGTCCCACACGGGGGTCGAAGTCATCGGAAAGATCCCATGAATCCCATTCACGACGTGAGTAGCTCAACCAGTAGTTGAGCATGCCGCGTTTCATGCCGTGCGACACCGAGGCCTTGTAAGCATCCTCGATGCCGTCCAGACCATATTCGACCGTCGCCGAAAGATGGGGCGTTTCGGTCGCTTTTTTGGTGATGATGTTGACCGCGCCCCCCAGTGCATTGGGGCCATAAAGAACCGAAGGTGCGCCTTTGATCACATCGATGCGCGCGACACTCGCCAATCCGATTTGATTGAGATCCATGCCGCCGTATTTGGTCTCATAATAGGGAACGCCATCGATCAGGGTCAGGATGCGGTTCTGATCGAAGCCATGAATGGAAAAATTCGCGGCACCCTTAGGGCTGTATACGACTTGGACGCCGGGCACATACATCAGGGCATCGGCCACGCTTTCGGCGTTGACGGCCTCGAAATCGTCGGGAGTGATCTCGTTACTGATGGCGATATCCCGCACGGTCGAAGCTTTTTCTCGGACGACGATTTCGCCCAGGGTATATTCCTGATAGTCAGCGTCATCGTTTTCGGCGGCTGCAACCCAGGAGGTCAGGCCCGGAAATACCATGCAGGCGGCCAGACCGATCCAAAACAGCCTTAAGATCCTCATGCTTCGCTTCATTTTCCTCCTCCATTTCCTTATCATGATGATAGTTCGAAGACGATTGTCGGTTCCAAAGAGAGAACTTCTTGAAAGGTTGCGTCGAGGTGCGCGGCCGGGCGGGTCTTGCGATCTCCATCGAGGTCTCGTATCACCTGCCTGGAAAGGGGGGCGGGCGGTTCAAAAAGCGAAGGCTGGCGGTTTTTTTTCAATGTCCAGAAGAAGAGCGGCCGAGGGTGGAGTCTCACAAGATTTTCCATTCGCGATAGAACAGGGTTCGATAAACGAATTTGATCGATTAGTACGTCGTTCCGACTGTGTCAATAATGATATATGCCTTTTTGGTTGTTTCGTTCGATTCAGAGGGCGTATAGAAAATTATATGCAAAAGAATGACTCTAAATGACCAAAAAGTCCCATTTTTGCCACACTTATGGGATTCAAATTGGTCATGGCCCCGTCCATTGGAGGAGGAAAGAAGATGAATGTCGCAACAACTTCGGGAAAGAATCGCCCCGCGATCTTGGTCAGCGGGGGGAAACAGTGCGGAAAGACCACGCTGGTGGAAAGCTTCATTGGCTCGCTGAATCGGCGGGAGCTTCGTGTGGCCGGTCTTCTGGCCAAGGGATTGTGGGAAAACGATCTGAGGGCCGGCTTCGATCTCGTAGACTTGTCCGATGGCCGCCGCACGCCTTTGGCGCGGCGCCGCGCGGCACCGCATCCGCGACATGGGATGATGTTCGATTTCCTGGAGGAGGGGCTGCGCGCGGGTGTCCGGGCCCTGGCCCCCATGGTGTGCCGAGCGGCCGATATCGTCGTCGTGGATGAAATGGGTCGCCTGGAGGCCGCCGGCGCTGGCTGGCTGCCCAGCGTCAGAACCTTGCTGGCCCTGCCCATACCGAGCTTCATACTGATTGTTCGTCTCGATTGCAGACAAACCATCTGTGACCTGTGCGGGTTGGGAAATCCGCCGGTGATTTATGCCGATGCCCCCCAGGCCCTCGATCGTCTGCGTTCCGCCGCCAAAGGGTTCATGCGCTAAAGCGTTCGGGAGCCTTGCGCGGCACCGCACATCGCAGCGCCTCGGATGCAAAGAACCGTTGCGGTAAGTCGATAATTATGGTTGTGTTCTGTGACTTTGGAAAGCGTGCCAGCGAACGCGGAGGATCGTCATTCGCGGACCACCGGAAGACCATGCACCCATCCCCTTTGATCTCATTGCGCGGCATCACCGTGCGCCTGCGTGACCGCTGGCTGTTGCAGAATACTTCCTGGCAGATCCGGCAAGGCGAGCAGTGGGTGGTATGGGGAGCCAACGGGGCCGGTAAGAGCACCCTGGCGGGCACTCTGATGGGCCGGATGCCCGTGGTGCAAGGCGAGGTGGTGCGCCACTACCTGGAAGATCCGGCCGTGCGTGCGGGGCGCCGGCCCATGGCGTTGGTCTCGTCCGAGCAGTACCATGACTTCTTCCAACGCGAAGGCCTGCGGGGCGAGATGCGCCATTTCAGCGGCCGACTTCAGGAGCGCACCCTGGCCGCGGACCTGCTGGCGACCGAAGAGGGAAATGCTGCCTCCGACCCGGCACGCCGGGCACGCATTCTGGCGGCCTTGGATCTCTCCGCGCTGCTGGAAAAACCCCTGGATGCCCTCTCTTCGGGCGAGATGCGCAAACTGCTGCTGGCCCGGGCGCTGCTGCCCGATCCGCGTCTGCTGATCCTGGACGAACCCTTCAACGGATTGGACGCCGCCGCCCGCATGCAATTTGAAGAAGTACTGCGTGTCCTGGCCGGGGCCGGCACCCAGTTGGTGCTCATCACGCACCGTTTGGAGGAGATCACCGAGCTTTTCACCCATGTGCTGTGGCTGGACAGCGGCCGCGTGACCTGGCAGGGGGCGCGCACCGAATTCGCAAAGAGAGTGTTTCCCGCGCAGAACCCATCGCCGCAATCGCTGCAGGACGCCGTTCCATCGCCTGGCGATCACGATCGGATGCCTCTGATCCAGATGCACAACGTCACCGTGCGCTTCGGCGACCGGGCCATACTGGATCAAGTCAACTGGACCGTGCGATCGGGGGAGCACTGGGCGCTGGTCGGCCCCAACGGCGCGGGCAAAAGCACCCTGCTGGCCCTCGTCACCGGCGACCAGCTCCAAGCCTATGCGAATGAAATCATACTCTTCGGCCGCCCCAGAGGTTCCGGCGAAACCCTCTGGGAGATTAAACAACAGATCGGTCACCTGGGCGATGTCTTACAGGCGCGCTACCAGCGCCAGGTGACCGCCTTCGACGTGATCTGTTCGGGATTCTTCGACTCGGTAGGCCTCTACCGCCTCTGTGACGCGGCCCAGCGCCGCGCGGCGCGCCAATGGGTGGCGCGTTTGGGGCTGGCCGATCTGGCCGGCCGGCCCATGGTCCAGCTCTCCTTCGGCCAGCAGCGCCTGGTGCTCGTGGCCCGGGCCATGGTCAAAACCCCGCGCCTGCTGATCCTGGACGAACCGTGCAACGGCCTGGACGGGTTCCACCGCCAACGCCTGCTGGAGATCCTGGTCCGCATCATGCGCGGCGGCGCCACTCAACTGCTCTACGTCAGCCACCGGCCCGAGGATCTGCCGGTCGGAATCACGCACCGGCTCCACCTGGAAGCGGGGCGCGTGGTCGCCAACGCTTCGGGATCATCTTAGCCGCCTGTAAAAGCATCCGTGGTCGCATAATTGGACTAATACACGATCACCCCGTCCGCCAGGCTGTGGGGCGGGGTAGGTTCCAGGGCGATGCAGCGGGTCAGGCCCAGGCGCCAATCTATGAAGCGCTCGTCGAGGTCGAGGGCCACGATGCCGGGCAATGGCCCGAACTCCCGACCGAAGTCGCAATGGGGTTCGGCGCGGCCCACGATCTGGATCAGGGAGCAGAGGCGTAGCTCGGGGTTGGCCGCCTGGAGCCGGGTGCGCAGGGCCGCGGGCCGCCGGGTGAGGGTTGGAACCCAGGGGAGTTGCCGCAGGACGTGCAGGCTGCCCAACTCCACCAGAACTTTGGCGTCGGCTCGGGTGCGGAAGATTTCCCCAAGGCCGGCGGCGATGAAGGCGTCGCGATCCAGGGGCCCGTCGTAGGCCTCAGGTGGCAGGTCTATAGCCAGGATCCGGGGCCGCAGGGCGGGCGGCAGCTCGGCCAGGGCGCGAAGCAGTTGGCGAAAGCCGGGAAAGTCGATGGCCGCATGCAGGCGAATGTGGTCCAGTCCGCAGCCGGTGGTTAAAAAATGATCCAGGTGGGCCTGTTGGTCGGCGGCGATTTCCAAGGCCAGGTGGGTTACGCCCACCGTATGCAGATGGGGCAGCAGGGCGGCCATGAAGGCCGGCATTTCGGGCTGCCGATGGGTGGTGCCCATGAAAACCACATCGTGGTGGCGCAGCCTTTCAAGCACATAGGCCCGGGCCGAGGTGGCATCTTCGTAAGTTCCTTGGGCCGAGGCCGTCGGGCAGGCGGCCCCCGCCAACTGCATGAGGCACAAAATCAGAATAACGGTTTTGGGCATTTGGGGCTCTCCGACACGATGGGATGTCGTTCTGAAGAGCGCTATCGGCTGCGGCACCCGGGAACTTTAACGTGTAAGCTTCTGGATTTTTTGACCGTCGAAAGCCTGGGTTCCGGCTGCGGGAAGGCCCGGCAAGAAAACAATTGAAACCGGGATTCAATGCTGACACTATAAAAATTATGGGCTGACCCTACATTTTCAGCGATCGAAAAACCTTGCCTGCCAAGTGGGGCACCATGTCTGAATCAAGAGCCCTCTCCGGTGCGGATGGACCGCAATCTCGCGCAGAGCTTCTTCAGGAACTGATCGAAACCCGAGCCCGGGTCAAGGCCTGCGAGCAAACGATCCGGGAACAGGCTTGCGAACTGGACCGGCTGCGTGCGCGGCATGCCCAGGAAAAAACCAACATAGGGGATGCGTCCGTCCAGAATGGGAATGCATGCACGGCCGAGGATCTGCAAGCGAGCGAGGAGCGCTACCGGACCTTGTTCGAGTCGATCAATGAAGGCTTTTGCGTGATTGAATTGATGTTCGACCCCCAGGGCAACCCCGTGGACGCCTGCTTCCTTGAAACCAACCCGGCCTTCAACCAGGGAAATAAGTTTATGGCGGCCACAGGCCAAACCGCCTGCGAACTGATGCCGGGGCTGGAGCCGCAATGGTTTCGAATTCTAGGCCGCGTCGCCCTTTCCGGCCGGCCGCACCAGGCGGTCCTGCAGTCCAAGGCCTTGGGCGGCCGCTGGTTCAAGATCGATGCCTTCCCCGTCGGCCAGGCGCACCAGCGGCGCGTGGCGGTCCTGTTCAACGACATCACCGAGCACAAGCGGGCCGAGCAGGCGTTGCGGGAAAGCGCCTCATCCTACCGTCAGACCCTGGAGTCCATTCCAGGCATGGTCTTCACCACCCGCCCCGACGGCTATTGCGATTACCAGAGCCAGCAATGGGTGGATTTTAGCGGCATCCCCATGAACGAGCATCTGGGGTCCGGCTGGCAGAACTTGCTGCACCCCCAGGATCGGCAGCGGGCCCTTGAGGCCTGGCAAGCCGCGGTCTCCGGCAAAGCCCCCTATGACCTGGAATACCGCGTGCGGCGGCACGATGGCGTTTACGAATGGTTCCGGGTCATCGCGCGACCGATTCGGGACGCCCGCCAGCAGATCGTCCGGTGGTTCGGCGTGACCATGAACATCGAAAAGCTCAAGCAGGCCGAAGAACAACTGAAAAGCGTCAATGAAAATTTGGAACAGCAGGTGGCCGAGCGCACCGCCCTGGCCGATGCCCGCGCAAGGCAACTTCAGGCCCTGGCGGTGGAGTTGATCGAGGCCGAGGAAAAGGAGCGGCAGCGGATCTCTTTTCTTCTGCATGAGGATCTGCAGCAACTGCTGGCCAGTGCCAAGATGCAGTTAACGGCCATTTGCGCGACGGTATCCAATCCGCTGCTGGTCCATGTCGAGACTCTGCTGGCGGCCTCCATCGACAAATCCCGACGCCTTTCCCACGAGCTCAGCCCGCCGGTATTGCAGCATTCCGGTCTCATGCCGGCCATCCAATGGCTGGTGCAGCATGCGCAAGATCAATTTGCTTTGGAAGTCGAATTGGTAGGGGATCCCATCGATTTGCATGCCAATGCGCCCCTGAAGGTGTTTGTCTTCCGGGCCGTTCAGCAGCTTTTGCTCAATGTGGCCAAGCACGCCGGTGTCAAAAAGGCCCGCATCGAGCTATCCGCTTTTCAAACCCATTTTACAGTCGTGGTGATCGACGCCGGCAAAGGCTTCGATCCGTCCGATCTCAGGACCGAAAAGAAAGCGAGCCGTTTGGGCTTGGGGCTTTTGAGCCTGCGCGAACGGGCCAACTACATCGGCGGCACCTTTGCCATTGAAAGTGCGCCCGGCCAAGGGTCCCGCTTGACCTTGAAACTGCCGTTCGGCACCATCGCCCCGGAGCCTCCGGGCAACTGCGAGGCCCTGCCGGCCGACCTCCCCCGTGCCAATCAGGAAAAAAAGGCGGTCAAAATGCGGGTTCTTTTTGTGGACGATCACCAACTCATGCGCAAGAGCCTGATACGCCTGGCTGCGGCCCAGGCGGACATCGAAATCGCGGGTGAAGCCGCATCCGGGCCCGAAGCCATTGCCTCCGCCCACCGGCTGCGGCCGGATGTGGTGGTCATGGATGTTTCCATGCCCGGCATGGACGGCATCGCGGCGACCCGCCAAATCAAGGCCGAAAGGCCCGAGGTGCGCATCATCGGCCTCTCCATGTTCGAAGACGAGCAGGTCGGCGCGGCCATGAAACAGGCCGGGGCCGAGGCGGTGATCAGCAAAACCGCGCCGCCCGGCGAACTTCTGCAGGCGATTCAAGGCGCCGGTCGCCAAGCGCCCTGACCGGCGCTGGAAGCCATCCTGCGCTACACCTTCGAGGCCGCCTGCATGCGCCCATTGATGCGCAGATGCTCCAGGGCCAGGCTTACGGCGTCGGCCAGGTTGGGGTGGCGCTGGACATAGCCGTCGAAGAAGCGTTGCACCTCAGCTTCGCGTCCCAGGCCACCGGACGGCACGATGGCCGTAATCACCCGTTCATAGAGCAGGGGATGAAAGTTCTCCAGCGTGGAAAGTGAATCCTGATACCAGCCCCACAGGTGGGCCTGGGCCAAGGGATTGGCGGCCGCGGCCACGATGGGGATGAAGCGGTTGCGCGGCGGCACCTCCGCCAGGGCGAAGGCCAGGGCGGCGGCCGTTTGCTCCCAGTTTCGGAAGGCGCCCAGGGCCGCCAGGATGTTGAGCCGCTCGTGCTCGCTGGGTGACGTTTGGTAGCGCTGGCGGAACCATGCCAGGGCCGCCGCTGCCTGGGTCCAGGCCCCGATCTGCATCACTGCCTTGGCGATGTCCGGGGGTACCGACTGGCCGGCGGTCAAGCGCTGAAACTGCTCCTGGCCGAAGTCCAAAGCGCTCTGCAAGCCCCAGAGCGCCCCCTGCCACAGCAATTGGTCGCGCAGGATGGCGGTGGTGTGGGGCTCGCCGTCGGCCGGGGTCAGGCCGATGCGCGCCAGGACATTGCCGGCCAATTCCCGACCCAGCGCCGCGATGGGGGGCCGGCCGGCCTCGGGGGCCACCAGCAGGGCCTGGAACAGGTGGCCGGCGCTGCTGGCCAGAGGCAGGTAGGCTTTTTCTGCCAGGTAGTACTTCTGCAGAAAGGCGAGGTAGTCGTCAAGGGGGCGCCGCCCCTGGCGCACCAGGGCATACAGGTCATTCTCCAGCCCCCAACGGTCCTCGGGACCCAAGGCGCCAGCGGCCACCCGTTGGCCCAGCGCCTCCAGATTTTCGGCATCCTGGTACTGCACCCGATAAAAACCGGTCTGATCGTTGTTGAGCTTGTAGGCCACGGTGCCCGGCGGCAGCTCGAGCTGGGCCGTGGGCGTCTGCATCATCAAGGCCTGGGTGTGCGTGCCGCCGTCGGCCTGCCAGGTGGTCAGGGTCAGGGGCACGATCCAGGTCTGTGGGCCGGGCATGTCGATATAGGTGAAGCGTTTCTGGTCCAGGGTCAGCGTCTGGTGCTGGCGCGACGCCGTGATCAGGGGGTGGCCGGGCTGGCCGATCCAGCTCTGCATCATGGCCGTGATGGGTTGGGCCGAGGCTTGCTCGAAGGCTTCCCACAGGTGGCGGCTTTCGGCGCAGGCATAGCGGTGCTGGTCCAGGTAGCCGCGCACCCCTTTTTGATAGGCCTCCGGGCCGATGTACCCCTGGATCATGCGCAGGATGCTGCCGCCCTTGTTATAGATGATGGGCGCCGTGCTGGAGTTGATCACCACATGTTCGCCGCCCGGGATCTCGATGGCGATGGTGTCGCGCAGGCCGTCGCGGGTCAGGGCCGTGGCGGTTTCGCTGAGCAGGAACTGATCCCAGATGCCCCAATCGGGGTGGTAGTGGGCCACCACGCCGAAGCCGAAGTAGGTGGCGAAGCTCTCGTTGAGCCACAAGTACTTCCAGTCCGAGGGGGTCACCAGGTTGCCGAACCACTGGTGGGCGATCTCGTGGGCGATCACTTCGCAGATGCGCTGGACGCCGGCCTTGCTGGTCAGGTCCGGGAAGTGCAGAAGTAGATTTTCGCGGAAGGTGATGGCGCCCCAGTTCTCCATGGCGCCGAAGGCGAAATCGGGCACGGCGATCAGGTCCAGTTTGGGCAGCGGGTAGGGGATGGCGTAGTACTCCTCGCAGTAGCGCAGGGCCTTGCGGCCGAACGAAAGGCCCAGGCCGGTGGTGTGGCCCATGCCCGGCAGGTGGGCCAGGCGCACGCGCGGGTCTTCGCCGTCCCGGGCCAACTCGAATTCGGCCACACCGAAGAAGAGCAGGTAGGTGGACATGATCGGGGTGGGGCCGAAGGTCACCCGTTTGCGGCCGTCACCCAGATTTTCTTCGCTCACCGGCAGCGTATTGGCCAGGGCCGTCAGGTGGGCCGGCACGGTCATGGTCAGATCGAAGACCGCTTTGTGCAGGGGGTGGTCCATGCAGGGAAAGGCCTGGCGGGCCGAACTCTCCTGAAACTGAGTCACGGCCAGGCGGAAGGTGCGGCCGTCGTGGCTGGTCTGGCTGCGGTAGAATCCGGCCATCTTGTCGTTGATCAGGCCCTGGTAGTCGATGGAGAGATCGATGCGGCCGCTGCGCGGCGTTGGCAGCCGAATCGTCAGGCTCTCCTTGGCCGGGTCCACGCTGAAGACCAGGTCGGTCCAGTTGTCGCCCTCCCGCAGCCGGCATTTCCAGATGGCCAGCTCCAACAGGTGCAGGGTGATGGTTTCGGCCGGCTGGTCGGCATACAGCTCGATGGCCGCCTGGCCTTCAAAGCGGTAGTTTTCCAGATCCGGGGTAATGTGGAGCGCGTAACGGCGCGGATCGATGTGGGACATGGTCGGCCTTTCATGGGATAGGGGTTGGGGGCTGACAACCACTTAGGGCTTTTGACTTTATACTTTCAACCGATTTTTATCCGCCAATATACGACTTTATCTTCCCCTTGCAAACCCGCGGGGCCTGACGTATGTTGAAACTGTATTTTTTGTCATAATCAAGCCACATTATGACATCATTTGACCTCATTCGAAATCCTTGGCATCCGGCTTGAGAGGTGCATGCATGGATAAAACCGTTCGAACGTTGGTGATTGCCTTCGCCGTGATAGGGCTGGGGCTGCTCGGATATTACTGGATCGGCCGCTGGCACACCGGCGGCGTCGAGAGCGCCCTTCAGGAGGAGAAGGCGCGTTGCGTGGAACGGGTGGCACAACTGGAAACCGAAGTTCAGCGGCTCAATAACGAGCTCGGGCCCCTGGCCCAGGAGTACAAGAGCGATCTGGCCCACGCCTTCGGCACGGAGAAGGATGTCGGTGCGGTTCAGGGCGAAAATGTCGATTGCCAAAAAGTCACCGCCCAGGCGGTGGCCTTCTTTCAATATCTGGACAGCAAGGCCTACGCGGGCGACGATGCGCGGGCCGAGGATCTGTTCGAAGAGGTCTTCAAAAAGCTGGCCGACAACCCGCCGGTGAACGTGGGCGAACTGGATAACCTCTTCAACCTTACGCACAACGTGACTCACCTCTATCGCGTCCTGGGCAAGGAGCGCGTTTTGCAGCTCAAGGAGCTGCTCACCAACGAAGCCGCGGTGGTGGAGCCGGCCATTTCGGTGCTTTATAATTGGGTCACGATCTGCAATGCCGGTGAAGGCGGGCCCACCGATCCGGCCAAACTCAAGTCCCTGTATCAATACGCCTGCTTTTTTCTCAATAGCATGGGCGGCCGCAGCTATCTGCTGCGCCGGGAGAGCAAGCTGCGCATGCTGATCAACTACTACTCCCTGCTGGTGCTCGACAAGGCCAACGATGCCCAGTTCAACGCCTACGGTCTGGATATCCGGCCGCACCTGGACTACCTCTTTTACGACATCAACAACCAGAAGGGGCTGCTCTACCGGCAGCGCTACCTGACGCAACTGGTCGCCTTAAGAAGCAAATATCAATAACTTTCGTATTCGTTCGCAGCCAAACGGTACTGGTACGCATACTCGGAGATCTTTTCGAGTACGCGTACGATAAGGGCAAAAGGTCTCAGCGGCTGTGTCCGCAGATGGTGGTGGTGCCGGGCACCGGGCGGTTCTGGCGTTTGAGCCGGCCCAGCAGCAGGCGGGCCACGCTGGTGGAGGCAAGGTTGCCCAGGTTCAGGGCCAGGGCCCCGATCCAGTTGCCTGCCACCCCCAGCCATAAGGCCAGGGCGCTGGTGGTCAGCACGGTGGTGAGAAACGCGGCCTGGCCGGCGATGACGGTCATGGGTTTGCGGGCCACGCCGGCCAGCCCTTCGCCCTGGGCGCGCAGGGCCACGGTGAGCGGAAAGGCCACCAGGCCCAGGGCCGTCAAGCGTACGATGGGCAGGTCGGCCGGCGCCAGATTCTGCAGGCGCACGTAGTAAAATTCGGCCAGGCCGGGCAGAATGAAGATCAAGGGCAGCAATCCCAGAGTGCCGCCGGCCATGAGGGCGAAGACGAGGGTGCGGCGCTCCTTGCTCTGGGGCGGGTGAAACGAGAGCACCACCTCCTGGATGCGCGTGGCGCCGAAAGCCACCGGCGTGGCCAGTCCCAGGGCCAGGTAGTACGCCGGCAGCATGCGCTCGGGGGCTTCGGCCCGGGCGATGAAAGCACCCAGCAAGATGGCCGACAGGCTGAGCAGATAACCGCCCGCCGAGAGCGGCAGGTTGAACCAGAACAGCTCCCGCCTGCGGGGTGGCGCCCCTTCCGCGGCGGGCAGGGCGGCCATGAACGGCGCGGCCAATAGCGCCGAGGCCGCCACCTCCAAGGCCACCGGCAGCGAAAGACACATCACGGCCCACATTGGCCCCACGGCGCCCAGGGTACAGAAGAGCGGCGCCAGCAGCGCGGTAATGACGATGCGCGCCAGAGTCGCCAGGCTGGCCCGGCCCGAGGCCAAGCCATTGTACATGCTCACCTGGTAAGGGATGCGCAGGAAGAAGAAAAATTGCAGCGGCACGCTGGCCAGCAGGGTGATGTGGGCCGGACGGGCGATGGACGGCGGCAACCCGATCCAATTTTCCAGGAGCAGATGCGCCACGGCCGGGATGCACAAGAGGGCTTGAATGGCCACCACCGCGGCGCCCAACCAGAGGGCCAGGCTGCGGAAGCGGGCGAATCCTTCCCGCGTCTTGCCGAAGACCATGCCCGTGGCCACCAGGCCGAAGCCCAGGGTGCCGAGCATGAACATGATGGTGTTGGATTGGGCCAGTCCGGCCAGGTTCAGCGGTCCGCCCTCACCACGGGAAGCCACCATGGCCACCAGGGGATAGGTCAGGCCCTGGGAGGCCGACTGCAGGGCCAGGGGCGCGAAGAAGCCCGCCAACTTGGCATAGGAGGGTTCTGGGGATGGCTCGCAGGTTGGGTTCATGAAGGCCCGATCAAATTTTTTCAAACGACCTTAATCTTTAGACGCCAACTTTTCCACCCCAAAGATGCGCCTGCCGGTTCTGTTCCATGGACCGAACCAAGCCTGCAATGGATCGTATTGCAGCCAGAACGGCTGCCCCGTGTGTATGGTCTTGACCCTGCCGGGGGGCTTGGTTTACTAACTGTTCTGGACAAACGCGCTCAGAGCTCATCCTAATCATATATAATACCCAGCAAAACCACCAAGGACCGCCCATGACCCACCGGAGCCATGCACGCAAAGGAGCCCGCCCGACGCTGGCGCTATCGCTCTGGATCGGCCTTTTGCTTTGTATTTTCATCCCCGGCACGCCGAAGGTTGCTTCGGCCGCCCAGGCCGGGTCCGAGCCGCCCGTGGATCTGATCTTCGTGATCGACAACTCCGGCAGCATGCGCAAAAACGATCCCCAATTCGTCACCCCCAAAGTGGTGCAGGTTTTCGTGAACCGTTTGCCCGGCCAGGCCCGGGTGGGCATGGTGCTGTTCGATCAAACCATTCGCCTGCTGGAACCGTTGGATTTTCGGCCCTCCGGAGAGGCCCGGGCGCGCCTTGCGGCCAGCTTGGCCAAGATCGACTACAAGGGCCGTTTCACCAACAGCGCCGTGGGCATCGAGCGGGCCTTGTACGAGCTTAAAGTCAACGGTCGGCCCGAGGCCCGGCAGGGCATCGTCTTTATCACCGACGGCATCGTGGATACCGGCAATGCCGCCAAGGATCAAGAGCTGAACCAGTGGCTCAAGCAGGATTTGACGGCCGAAAGCAAATCCCTGGGCGTGCGCATTTTCGGCATCGCCCTCACCGAGGCGGCCGACTTCATCTTGATTCAAGCCCTGGCCACCCGCACGGGCGGTGAGTATTATCGCACCGCCACCCCAGCCGAGATTGCCACGGTGCTGGACAATATCCTCAGCCGTCTGCTGCCTCCCGTGGACGCGCCGACGCCGGTTCCGACGACCCGCCCGGCGTCCGCCCGGGGTATCGAGGTCCAGAGCGTCGCGCCTCCGGTGGCCGAGATCGCCACGCCGACGGCGGTGCCGGCATCCCGGGAGAACGCCCCCCCGCCGGCCGCCGCACCGGGCTTCGGCCCCTGGTATGTTTGGGTCCTGGGGATGACCGTGCCGTTCATGGCGGCGGCCATCGTTTTCCTGACAATCGCTTACCGTAAAAAAAAGGTGGGGCAACCCGCCGCGGCCCCACCCAAGCAGCCCGAGGCCCAACTGGAGGACCTTTCGGGCGTACTGGGCCAGGGCATGCCCGTGATCGCCATTACCAAGGCCCGCACCACCATCGGCCGCGATGCGCGCAACGACATCGCCATCCCCAAGCCGACCATGTCCAGCTTCCATGCCACCATCGAGTGCAAAAACATGGTCTTTTATCTTGAAGACCAACGCAGCACCAACGGCACCCGCCTCAACGACCGCAAGCTTGAGGCCAACATGCCGGTGCGGCTCAAGGGCGGCGACCGGATCACCCTGGCGGCCTTCGCGTTTAAATTCGTGCTTCCGGATCAGATCCCCTTCGGCGAAACGCTGATGGTCTCCATGACCGCCCTGGAGGGGCCGGAATCGGGCTCGACCATGATCATCGACCTCAATGGCGAGGAGGGCGAGCGGGGGCTGATCACCTGCCTGCAGAGCCACCTGCTGCAGTTGCACGCCATGGGGCCCAAGCACAGGGAGTTCGTCGGCCAATATTTCAACTATGACACCCTGGCGATAATTGCGGCCAAGGCGCATCAAAACCTAAAGAAAACCCAGGAAGGGGGCGATCAATACTGTGCGCCCATCGTGCAGGGCAAGGCGTTCTATTTGGTGTGCTCGCTGCCGGTGACGATCAGTGGCGCCGCCGATTGGTATGGCATGCGCTATGGCGGCTTTACCCAGTTCATCATGAAATGGATCAAATCGCCGGCCTACCAGGCGGCCCAATGCGACCGGCTGTGCGTGGTGACTTTCGGCCAGGACCCGGCCACCTGGGTCAGCCTGACCATCGTGCCTACGCTTCAGGAGATGGACCCGGTGGAGATTATGTCTGTGGATTTTCTCAATGAAGCCGAAAAGGCCATGTTGGCCCTCGATTTCGACCGTCATGGGCGGGTGATGTGAGATGACCGATCCAACCAAGTTCCAAGAGCAAAAACTGTTCGATCTGTTCAGCTACCTGATCGACAAGCGTGTCATCATCTCCATGCAATTGATCGGCACCGATTTCGAGCGGCTGACCTGTGTGACCAAGGTGCGGCGCGAATCGGAAGGGCCTTGGCTGCAAATCGATATGCCCGATGGCTTCCAGGCCGTGGCCGCCCGGCACGGGTCGCTGAACTTGCGTTTTAACTTCAACGGGCCGGACCAGCTGGAGTACATTTTCACCACCCAGGGCGGGTTCATAAAAGGTCGCGATCTGCACCTGCCGTTCCCCGAGTATGTCGAGCGTATCCAGCGGCGCAAGAATTTCCGCATGCCCACCCCCATCGGCACCAAGATGATGTTCCGCACCGAACGTGGGCCGGCGATCCTCGGTGTGATCAATATCAGTCTGGGGGGCATTTTCGGCGCGCTGGTCAAGCCCGCCGCCAAAGACCTGAACGGGTCGCTGCTGACCATGGGCCAGGCCATCCAGCATGCCGGCATCATCGTGCCGGCCGACAGCGAGACCGAAGAGCTGATCATCATCATCCATGCCATGGAAGTGCGGCGCATCGAGCACGACCAGGATCGCAACATCTACCGCTACGCCTTCGAGTTCAAAGACATCCTGCCCAATGAAACCAAGAAACTGACCCAAGCCATCTACTATTTCCAGCGTGTGTTTTTGCAGCGGCGCTAAAACCAAGGTATGCGGTTGCCGCCCGAACCGCTTTCTGCTATAGCGTCCGGGATTCCACCAAAGGCAGCGACCCGCGATCGGTCGTGCTCCGTGGCCTGAGGCTTCATCAGATACAAACAGACTTTGAAGGTGTGCCTGGAACTGCAGGTGCCGGTGATCGGCATTCTGCGGCTAAAAAAGCACCTCAACAAAGAGCAGATAGGAGCAGAAGATGTTTCGACCCCAGATTAAAGTCATGGATTGCACGGTGCGCGACGGCGGCTTGATGAACAAGTGGCAGTTCGAAGACGATTTCGTTCGCGCGGTCTACAAGGCTTGCAACGACGCCCACATCGACTACATGGAGATCGGCTACCTGAGTTCGGAGTCGGCTTTTTCACGCAAGGAGTACGGCTCGTGGAAGTTTTGCGCCGAGTCGGACATCCAGCGGGTCACCCGGGGCATCGAGAAGAAGATCAAGCTTTCGGCCATGGCCGACATCGGGCGCATCGAGTACGACGACATTCCGCTCAAAGCCGACAGCTCCCTGGACATGGTGCGCGTGGCCTGCTACGTCCACCAGATCGATGCCGCCATCGCCCTGGCCCACCACTGCATGGAGAAAGGCTATGAGGCCACCATCAACGTGATGGCGGTCTCCACCGTGGGGCTGCGCGACCTGGAAGAGGCCCTGGACGACCTGGCCAAAAGCCGCGTGCCGATCATCTACCTGGTGGACAGCTTCGGCGCCTTTTACTCCGAAGACATCGACACCCTCTCCCAGAAGTACATGGCCAGCCTGCCCGACAAGACCATCGGCATTCACTGCCACAACAACCAGCAACTGGCCTTCGCCAACACCATCGCGGCCATTATCAACGGCGTCAACTACCTGGACGGAAGCCTTTACGGCATCGGCCGCGGCGCCGGCAACTGCCCGCTGGAACTGCTGCTGTCGTTTCTCAAGAACCCCAAGTTCAGGGTCAGGCCGCTCATCGAGGTGATCGAGAGCCACATCATACCGTGGCACAAGAAGATCGACTGGGGCTATTTTATCCCCTACATGATCACCGGCGTGCTCAATCAGCACCCGCGCGCGGCCATGGCCCACATGGAATCGGAGCGCAAGGAGCAGATCGCCGACTTCTTCAATCAGGTCACCAACGCCACCGATCTGGTGTAGAAGTGATTTCAAAGCCTCCCCTCAAGCTCAAATCCTGCGTTGGGCCGGTTCGTTCAATCCTCGAAATACTGCATGTATTCCTGCGGTTGAACGAACCGGTCCGCCTTGACTTTGAACCTGAGGGGAGGCTTTGATACCACCGCTATTCGAACCGAAGGTTACTCAGGAGGCCGCCACCGACAGCACGATCTTGCCGAAATGGCGCGAAGCCTCCATCTCTTCATGGGCCGCCGCCACCTCGGCCAGGGGATAGACCCGGTGGATCAAGGGCAGCAGGGTGCGCCGCCGGAAATGGGGCAGCACCCGATCCACGAAGGCGTTGGTGATGGCCGTTTTTTCGGCCACCGGCAGCGCGCGCAGCACCGAGCCGATGATCCGCTGACGTTTGACCAGCAGCAGGCCCAGGTTGATCTCCGCCGTGGCGCCGCCCATCAGGCCGATGGCCACCAGCCGTCCGCCAATGGCCAGGGCCGCCTGGTTCTTGGCCAGGTAGGCGCCGCCGATATGGTCCAGGATCAGATCCGCCCCGCGCTCCTGGGTAAAGGCTTTGACTTCCGCCGCGAAATCCTGCTGGCGGTAATCGATCGCCAGGTGGGCCCCCAGAGCCTTGACCCGCTCCAGCTTGGCCGTCGAAGCCGTCACCATGATCCGGGATTCAGGCACCAGGATGCGGCAGATCTGGATGGCGGCCGTGTTGACCCCGCCGCCGCCGCCGTGCAGCAATACGGTCTGGCCGGCTTGCAATTGGCCGATCATGAACAGGTTTAAGTAGGCGGTAATATAGACTTCGGGGATGGCCGCCGCCTCTTCGAAAGAGATCGCCTCGGGGATGGCCATGAGATGCCCGGCATAGGCCAGGGCGTATTCGGCGTAGCCGCCGCCGGCCACCAGCCCCATGACCCGCTCGCCCCCGCGCCACTCCTTGACCCCTTCGCCCAGGGCATCCACCACGCCGGCCACTTCGAGTCCCAGCGTTTCCGATTCTCCGGCCGGGGGGGGATAGAGGCCGCGGCGCTGGACCGTATCGGCCCGATTGACCGAGCTGGCCATGACCCTCACGCGCACCTGGCCGCGGCCCGGCTCGGGCAGGGGCGCCTCGCCCAGGTGCATCACCGCCGGCGCCCCGAAGCCATTTAGAACGACTGCTTTCATACAGATGGTTCCTTTACGCAAAGGTTGATGGCCTAGACTATAGCATGGCCGATGGGGGTGTTGGGTGAAATTGTTTTCGATTTAGTTTTTCGAGAATGCCAAAAAATCGAATTGACAAACGGGTCGAACGGTTTTAGATATTTCGACATATGTCGAACAATGAAAAAAATATCGCCCAGCTCGCGGAAATGTTCAAGGCCTTGTCCAATCCCAATCGCCTCAAGATCTTCATGCAGCTCGTCGGCTGCTGCCAGCCCGGCACGCATTGCGATCTGCAAAGCGAGTGCTGCGCATTCGTGGGCGATCTTTCCAAGGATCTTGAAATCGTGCCCTCCACGGTGTCCCACCACATGAAGGAGCTCCGACGGGCGGGTCTGATCAAGATGCGCCGCCAGGGTCAGAAGATCGAGTGCTGGGTGGACCCCGAGGCGATTCAGGATTTAGCCCGGTTTTTCGCGGGCTAAGCAAGACCAAGTTTTTTGGAAATTAAATTCGAAAACTGTCGAACATTCGAAACCAGAAGGAGACCATCCCATGGATCATTTCAAAGCGAACGAAAATAAAGACACCGTGCGCCAAGCGGTGCGCAGCCGGTATGGCCAGATCGCCACTTCTCCGGGCTGCGGGTGCGGCGCTTCGGACGCCTCTTGCTGCGGCGGCGGGGCGGCCATCACCCCCAGCCAGATCGCCCAACTGCTGGGCTATTCGTCCAAAGACGTTTCGGGCCTGCCCGAAGGCGCCAACATGGGACTGGGCTGCGGCAATCCCAAAGCCATCGCGGCCCTCAAACCCGGCGAAACGGTCCTGGACCTGGGCAGCGGCGGCGGCTTCGATTGCTTCCTGGCCGCCCGGGAGGTGGGGCCCACCGGCCGGGTCATCGGCGTGGACATGACCGCCGAGATGGTCAGCAAGGCCCGGGCCAATGCTGCCCAGGCCGGCGCGCACAACGTCGAGTTCCGTCTGGGCGAGATCGAACATCTGCCCGTGGCCGATGCCAGCGTGGATGTGATCCTCTCCAACTGCGTCATCAACCTATCGCCGGACAAGCCCCAGGTCTATCGCGACACCTTCCGCGTGCTCAAGCCGGGCGGACGCCTGGCCATTTCGGACATGGTGGCCATCGCGCCGCTGCCCGAGGCGATGCGCCAGGAGATCGCCCTGCTCACGGCCTGCGTGGCCGGCGCGGAGACCATCGACGGGTTGCAGCAGATCTTGGAACGGATCGGTTTCAGCCAGATTCGCATCCAGCCCAAGGATGAAATCCGCCGGGCGATCCAGCAGTGGGCGCCGGGCCGAAAGATCGAAGATTATGTCGCTTCCGCCACCATCGAGGCGGTGAAGCCCTAAGCGGAGAGCGTAAGGCATGGCAGTACAATGTTTGTAGCGCCACAGCCGCCTTCGGGCGTACTCGTACGCGTACTCGAATAGTGCAAGCGAATACGAGTACGCGTACGACAAAGATCTGGTGTGACGCACACCCCTGGCCTGCAGCAATTCTCGGTGAACCGTCACAGTGCGTTCAGGTCATGGTCCGTCTTCGCCGGTCGGCTACGCCGCGACACGTCCGAGGCACCATTGGCCATATATTTTTAG